>Ga0208644_1000016_pt1 | contig 102007 bp, 147 predicted proteins | sample VirMetDEL_Nov_18_FD_184517 | JGI IMG/M metagenome (GOLD analysis project Ga0208644, IMG submission 184517) | Aqueous microbial communities from the Delaware River and Bay under freshwater to marine salinity gradient to study organic matter... | ecosystem: Environmental > Aquatic > Marine >...
AAGGAGGAGCGGAGGGGAGGTGGGAAAGCCTATGGGTGTCGTGTCGTATATTGCGCGTCCATTTTCGGTTGTTTGGAGAAAAAAAAACAAGGGAGTCAGTCCAAGTCGGATAAGCAATCAGGACAAGGGCGGTTGTTTGGTAGTTAGTCAAGGTCAGAGTCAGATAAGCAGGGTAACAAGGGTCAAAAAAAAGGGTTTAAGGGATGTATTCAGATTTATCAAGGGTGTTCAGTCAAAAAAAACTCGCGGGTATCCCTACGGGGATGGCTATGTTGGGTAAATTGGTGAAGTGTAAAGCGGGTTGTGTTGGGTTGGATATGTCTACGGGGTCAAAAGAGCGCGAATAAGGGATTCAAATGGCAAAGCAAGGGTCAGGTACTAAACGGGGTGCTAAAAAGCCTACAACGGCTCAAAAAAGGCGTTCACGGGTCGTAAGTGCTATTGGACGTTGGAACGGGAAACGAGATAAGGGTAGTCGGCTTAACAGGAAAGAGTTTTGGGAGGTCTATCGGGAGGTTACAGGGAAGTATCCGAATACTACCGAGGCCGTTAAAGCGGTTAGGTTGGGTAAGTTCTCTTTGTCGGGCAAATCCAAGAAAGGGAAAGCAAGCGCAAAAGCACCTAAAAGACCCATTAGAACGTGGGAAAATGGGCCTTGGACGTTTCGGGTGAAAGAATGGTTAAGCGGGGCGTGGATGCGCTTGTGGTGGTTGCTATCTTAAAATGAAGCAAAAAATGCTTCGTATTTTAGAGGCAAATTAAAAATCGCAAAAAAAATGAAGCAGTACACAATTTTAAGGTCGCGCGTGGGACAGAACAATTTCACCACTTTGGGTAATGTCAGAGCAAAGACAAAAAATGAAGCAATCAACAAAATGATTAAAAAAATGCCCAATACACAACTCAAAGATTATGAGTATGTCGTTTTAAGTGCTTCGGATATAAAGTTCGTTTCAGGCAAGGTGGCAAAGTGGTATAAAGGCTTAAAATGAAGAAAAAAATGCTTCGTATTTTAGAGGCATGGGAAAACGTATGCGCTCGGCAACGGGCAAAACCTTTGCAGAGAGGAAGAACGATGAGTTCATCCGCAACTTGTCAATCTTTTTGGGATTGACTGCGGTTTCAGCCTATATCGGTTCAAAGGTTGCGAAGAACAAGACCAAGGGAGCAATGATTGGGGGTGTGGGATATGCAGTAGCCGTTTTCCTTTACATGAAGACCAAGGGAAAGAAGCAGTAAATGGGATTGTATAGCAACAAGCGGGTAAGAGGCAAACGTTTGGGTAATCGGACATTGAACGATTCACCCAAGGGTACAATGAAGGGATATGAAAAGCGCGGAATCATCCTCGGTAAGAAGAACGAGTTCAGCAAGTCGGTTGCCAATGACAATGCCAAAAAGTTAAGAGCGAAAGGGTGGTTAGTTCGAGTCCTTCCTATTGGAAAAACAGGCAAATACGCCCTATACACACGTCGTAACGACAAGTGTTTTGCGTAATTTTTGTTTTCGAGATTTGGAGTTTGGGTAAAGTTTGGTTTACATTTGGGTCAGAGTTTAACACCAACCCCCAAATCCTCCAACCGATATGATGGATTCAAATTTCACCCCCCACAAGGTTATTGTGGCACAAGCATTGCTCCTACCCCACCAATGGACGAAGGGCTTTATGAGCGAACAACCCGATAGGTTTGTGGCATACCTCGACACGAAGTCGGAAGTAGTTAATGAAGACGTGTGTACCGAGTGCTTCCTAAATGAACAATTCGGTACGGCAAATCCCGAAGATTTGATGGCAATGTTCTTTGAGGATAAGTTGCACGTCAACCACTTCTTGAATGTGATTAACTACTTGACCGACCTCAAAGCAGTTGCGTTTTACGACGAAAGCGAGCACTTGGGATATGCCGTGGTCGTAAATCACCCTTTCAACCGCGAAAAGATTGGTGATGGAGTTGATGAATTTGAGCGTAAGGCATTGGAATCAACGGCAGAAACGATTACAATGAAAGTCGCCTCCGAAAAGGAAATATAAGCGACTTGAAAACGTACCACTTGGATGATTTGATTAGGTAGCAGTCCAAGACCAATCGGAGGCTAATCACTCACGGATTGGAAGAAGCCCCTTCGGGGGCTTTTTTGTGCCCAAACATTCGTTTGTGGAAAACTACCCCTTGATACTTTTTTGATTGGCTCTACGGGCATCGAAATTGCCCGCCATGACTTTTTTGGACATTATCAATCAGGAAGCTACGCCATGCGTGTACTGCATTGATTTTCCGAATGGGATGTTCTACGTCGGTCGAACCATTGACATACGACGAAGAGCACGAAAGCATCAGAGAGAGGCGATGTCTTCCAAGCACACCAATTTGGCGTTGCAGAGGTGCTTTAAGAAGTACGAGGGTGAAGAAGATTGGGGAATCATTAAGACGTTTGCAACGGCAGAGGAGGCGATTGAATTTGAGGCATCCTACATCGAGGAGTTTTGGGATGACCCCATGTTTTTGAATCAGAAGAAGGGCGATGCGATTGATGAGGTCTTCAATAAGGACAAGCACACCAAGACGTGCTACTTCATGAATCCTTACACGTTGCGTCTTGTGGAGTGCGATGCGGTTTCTACATTAAGGAGAGAGTGGGGGTTCACAGGTCATGCCGTTTACAACCGCCCCTATTTCCTTGCCTATGGAGAGACGATTGAGGAGTGTGAGCAAGATGCGTCACGACTTCTTGTTGAACATTTTGAGAAAATCGTTAAACAAAACGAGAAACAACACGCCCGTGAGTTGGTGAAACAAGAGAAATCAAGGCGCAAAGAGATACGGAGGTCGTGGTTTCACGCTCGGAACGTCGTGACAGGCGAACACAAGGTCGTTAAGGGCATAAAGGGGCTGAATGAAGCGGGATTAGCCCAAATGTGGTACAAGGGCAGAAAGCGCAACGATGAGTGGGAGGTGAGACGCTATGGCGAGGATTGGAAGCCCGTAAGAGAGGTGTACGTCTCACCCGCCAAGCCAATTTATGGGATGGACTCCAATGGCAGGTTAGTGGAATGGGCAAGTCGTGGTGAGTGTGCTCGCTTCTTCAATGGCAAGAATCAGAGTTGGGTTTCAAAGATTATGAAGCGTGGGGGTAAGTACAAGGGTTGGAGGTTCAGCGAAGAACCAATTTTTGACGACAATTTATTTTCGTATTTTTAGGGCTTAAATAGCCTAAAAGATGAGAAGAAAAACATACAAAAAGCAATCAGGGGATTCCATCACCCAAACGGCAGGGTTTAAGACAACCAAGGCGATGGTTGGCGGAGCAATCATAATATGGGGTCTCTTATCCCTTTTCAAGTGGGCTAACGCGCCTGAAAACGTGCGTAGTTAAACACAAACCGAAACCGATGAAAGGGGAGCGACATTCAGTTGCTCCCTTTTTTATTTCCGCGTGTATCCCCTCATGCTTATACCATGTCGAAAGGGTAGTTGGTTCACGCAGGTTCAATCCCTGCCACGCGGACAAAAAAAAGCCCCCTATCGTTGAGGGGGCTTCGTTGGAGAGGGGGTGTTAAACTCACATCTGCAAAAGCATATCTGCAAGTTCCTCACCAATGTTTGTCTTCTTGCACCCCTTGCGAAGTTCGGCTTCCCAAACCTCACGCATGGATTCGTTTTTTTCCGTCTTGTAAGCGTTGTAGCGTGAGAGAATTTTGGAGGCATCGTTTTCGGATACGTCCCACGCCTCTGAAACATTTCGGAGCAAGACACTCTCGATGTTCATGATTTGAGCCAATGCCACGACCTTGTTGTCGTCGTTGTCAGAAATGACACGCTTGTAGGCTTCGATATTGTCCTCTCGAAGACCGCCAAGGAAGTGAGTCAGACCATTGTGTGTCCACTCCGCGTATTCGGGCATTGTACGCACTTTGGGTGCGGTGGGTTGTTCATTCGTGATGTTCATGAGAATGGGGGTTGGGGGGTTCGCTCATTTAGGATGAGGGCAAAAGGTATTAAGGGTTTATAGTTAGTCCCACTTGACAATGCTGTATCGTTTGAACCAATATCTGCTCATAATGTTGGGGGTTTGGGGTTTAACTCTGATGCTAATGTAAAGCGAACTTTACAAAAATCCAAACGTCAAAATAAAAAAAATGTTGTCCCGCAAGGATTCGAACCTTGAATGACTGAACCAAAATCAGTAGTGTTGCCGTTACACCACGGGACAAAGAAAGAGGCTCTTGACGTTTCAAAAGCCTCTCCAAACAAATTTCATTTACTCTTCAATTCGTCTTTTGATGAGTGGGGCAAGTATAGGTTGGTTGCTTCTAAAAGTCAACCCCATCCTCTATTGTTTTTTGAAGTGACTTTCTATACTCTGATAAGAAGGATGATACTATCATTTTTGCCGTCTCTTTCTCTTTCCATGTAATGAGTTTGTAGTCCTCCAATGCGTCAGCAATTTTTGTGGAAGCCTCATCTATCGTAATCGCCCGTCTATTTTTTGATTCCATAAAACTGAATGTCTTTGTGGTCTAAATCTAATGAAATTTGATATTCACTAAAAGCAGAATTTGGGTCAAGCGCGTGAATGAAATCACCTTGGTTCAGATTGCGGTAATAGTTAGCCCATTCAGGCACTTGTGTAGTAAAGGGGCTATCCGTATTCTTCGTTTTTGCCGTTCCATGTTCGGGTCTACCCGTAGTTGCACAAGTGACGACCATCAAACCTCCTTTTCGGACGAGGTGAAGCATATTTCGGAGGCTCTCTACCCAATACATATCGTGTTCGAGCATTTCGGTGCTAATAACGACATCGGCCTTTTTTCTTGGCTTGAACTCGTGTGCTTTGCTGACGACATCCACGTTCTTACCTTCGCCAATGTCCACACCCGTATATTGTGCGCCTTCAAAATGAACTTTGTTATTCCCGTTAATGTCTAACGAACCAAAATCGTAGACGACCACATTTTCAAAAAAATGAGGAAACTTGTTTTTAACCGATTCAACGTATTCGAATTGTGCCTTGTGTGCCATAGCTTAAAAAAATGATTTGAGATGCAAGTTTACGACGCAGAAAGATGCGAATGGGGAAATGAATTGGTAAGAGTTGTTCCATTTATTTATCACGAACATTTGAACGGAAAGGATGTTGCGGTGGAAACCACCCGTGGTATGCGCTCCTTCTATTATTTTTTACCGAATGATAGAATAATTGAAAAGCACCGACATCGCTATAATTTACAGGGATTAAAAAAAACGGATATACCGCCCCAAAATCTCTACGCTGACGAACTCAATTACGAAAGGTGGACACCACCTCCGTACAAAAAAGATTTTTCAAACAAGCCACTTAAAATGCCGTTAAAGGGCTTTTCAAAAAGACGAGGTACAATTATTGTCAGCAATAAACACAACAAAGAGTGGTTGTGGGAGGGGTTAAACACAATTCCGCTTGAAGTTTTGGATGAGATTTTTACACGGCTGACACCTAAATGGAATGTCATCTACAATCGGCTCATGCCTCAATTCATTGTTGGAGACGATGACACCCTACAACATGATGAATTTGATGACGAGAGTATTTTGGTAAAGCACCCATCAGTCATTGACATCAATAAGTTGTATTTGGACAATGCGCCTATGGATATTGGGGATTTTCAGTTGCGATTGTTCAGTAAGGCTGATAGGTTCATCAATGTACAGGGCGGTCTTGGTCATTTTGCTTCATTCTTTGGTGGCAGACAACTTTTTTACTTGGAGCGCAATGGGCACAAGCATATTGAACATCACAGGCTTAAAAACCTTCAAGAATGGCATTCGAGGTTAGGTGGCGCAGAAATTCAGGTAGCTACACGCTCTGACATCCTTGAAAAACTTGACTTTGTGGCTATTTGAACAAACAAGTGTTGAAAAACACCCAAATATATTCTTGGCAATACAGGTGGCGCGGTTTTACTTCGCAGTAATTGATAACCCCAAAACGAGTAGCTATGACAATTCAAGAAAACAACCGATTGATGCAAGAGCAGTTGTTGACACAGGCGAAGAAGTGCCGTACCAAGTACGAAAGCCTTTGCCGAAACCGCGATGTGATGCTCAAATCAGAATTGAAAACGGAGTTGTTAACACGAGCCATGATTTTTGAGCGTGTTGCTCATAACTTGCTCATCGTCTGACAAAATATCTTTCTACATTGTGCGTGAGTAGAGAAAGCAAAACAACAAATCAGATGAATCGGTTAGAGCAACACATCTTGCGCCAAATTGAAATGGAATGGGCGCACATTGAAAGGATGAACAAGCATCGGGAGCGCATGAAGCACATTAGCTTCGCGTTGGCATATAGCAAGAGCGTAGAGGCGTTTCCTTTGCGTACTTTCGGAGAAGTAGTATTCGTGAGTATGAACTGATGGAACGTGATGAGGATAGAATCAAGGCTATCAAATGGTGGAAATCACTATCCTATGAAGAGAGAAAAAGAATCGCACACAATGAATCGAAGCAAACGAGCGTAAGCCACTTTTTCAAAAGCATAATGCTGATTACCCGTGCTTATCGAAAGCACTTGCTGAAATCTCTTAAAAAACCAATCAAATGAGTAATCCGTTAGAGGATACGTTGAAAGAGTTCAAGACGAACTACTACAATTTGCTTCAAGATTCCATGAATCTATTAGGTTTTGTCGCTAATGCAAGCAACGACTTCAAACATGGGTTTGTCAATGAAGCGAAGTTGGAAAAGACGCTTCGGAAGTTCGAAGACGACTTTGATAGGCTGACAACCAAAGCCATCGAGGTAAAAGCTGATTTTCAGATGTACAAATGGGAAAGGGAGAGGGCAGAAAATCACGGCAAGTCGGTAGAGGAAATCTTCAAAAACCATATCAATGGAAAATCTAATGTGGAGTAAGAACTTTTATGAAGATGCCGTTTTGCAATGCAATGGAGCACTATTACGCGACGCAAAGCATTTCGAAGTTCACGGACGCGCCTTCTCTACGGATAATGCCAAATATATGCTTGTGCTTTTTGGGACGCAGTTTGGCTACGAATCGACTTTGCAAGACAATTTTATCAACCTTAAAAAATTAAGCTAACATGACACCACAAAAAGGTGAAAAAGCTATCGTACATGGCATCATGGACGACTACGGAACATTGGAATTTGTAAGCGAAAAGGCTTACCTGATTTCTCTTCCACACAATAGAAACGAAGGTTTTTGGATTCCAAAAAGCCAATGTGATTTTCGCGTGAGTGATACAGGATGGGAAGCAGAGGCTTCTGATTGGTTTGCGGAGAAAGTGGAAACTAAATCCTTGAAGCAGGAGGCATGAGTTACCGAGCAAAACACGAGCGTGGCGACGGCATCGAAACTGCGCGTGGATACATTCATGTGTGTTTGACGTTCGAGGTTCGGGGGACTGCCGACCAACCCGAAGAGATTCGTGACAATGTGATAAACTACATTGACGAAGCCATATCAAAGGTTCAATATCCCTATTCAGAAATGAGTTTGGAACACGTAGAAGTGGAGGGCGATGAGTTGGACTACCAAGATTGGGGTTATGAGGACTATGTGAACCATTTGGAAAACACAAGAGATGACCGCTAACGTGTTGGAAAGAATTGATAAGTTCGCGTGTGAGGCATAATTAAAAAAGGTCGGGCATCTTACATTAGGATGCTCGATTTTTTTTCAATGGATATTCCTTTACCCGAAATACACAAAGTAATCTTAATCAAAATTGAAGACACTTCGTATGAATGTGATGTTCTGATAAGCGCAATCCCCCTTTTCAGCTATTATGCACTCGTGTTGAGTTATGAAATGGAGCGAAAATTCTTCAAAGATTATGAGTTAGAAGACGTCTACCTGAATCAATTCTTTCCCGTAGAGAATCGCAAATCTGCATTAAGTAACCTCAAAGCAGTTCAGACAAACGACGATTGGGTCGTAGAGCAAGCTAAAAAGGCATTTGCAGAGGCCGAGTTCACATTTAAGGGAGAAGATGACGATGATGACTATGATGACGATGATGACCCCTTAAAAGACCTGCAAATTCTATTTGATTGATGTCAAAATGCGGATACATACAGGATTTCGAGAACAAATTGGAGTCGCTGAAAAAATCAGGGGTAAGTTTCCGCGTTGAAATATCAGGTATGACAAGGGTCATACACTTTCTTGATGCCTTTGGAAACACGACGAACAAGGACGTTTACTTCGGTTTTAAGGGAATTAAAAGAATGGACGGGTTGGAGTTGGTTACAGGGGTAAGGCACGAGATTCGAAAGCGTATCAAAGAAGGCGAGAAACCACCCAAGTTTACGATTGGCACAAAAGTGCTTCTTTTCCACAAGCCCAACTTACAGGCGGTAGCAGAAGAGGAGGTAGACATCGCTGAAATTGACCTCAATGCTTGTTATTGGACAACGGCATATCAACTTGGCTTTATCAGCGATAAGTTGTTTGCGAAAGGTTGGGCAAAGAGGCGACAAGCCAAGATTGGACTCCTTACGGCTATCGGTAGTTTGAATAAAGGGACGTATATTGAAAACTATGAATTTGGAAAAGGCCGTGGAATAGAAAAAACAAATAAGGACGATGAATTGCGTCCGTATTATTGGGCGGTGATTAACAAGGTTCATGAATTGATGAACGAAGCCGTAAATAGCATTCCCGAAAAAGATTTCTGTATGTGGTTAACGGATTGCATCTATTTAAGAAGGGAATCCGCTGAAAGCATTAAAGAATTTTTTGATATTAAGGGGTATGACTATAAAGAATGCAAGAGTAGAATACTGAAAGTTGAGGACAGGAAGGTGCATTGGGTCAACAAAAAAACAGGTGAAACCAAATATGTTTTTTTCTCCGAAAGCGTGAGAATAAAATAAGATGCCATGAATTACGAACTGACATTATTTTCGGTGATAGACAAGGAGAAGTATGAAAAATTCGTGCTTCCCTTCATTTACTTTCCGTTGGCGACCAATATGGATGTCAAAGTCGAAGTTGCAGTCAAGAACTACGCGGAGTTCATCAAGCAAAATGCCGATGCGATTGACCTCCTTGAAATGTGGTTTCCGAAACAATTCGACATACACCCCATAGAGAGTGAGTATTGGAACGTCCTGCCGTGCGGTTCTACGGCTCGGTTCTACACGAGGCCGACATCGTTTCAGACCTATTACACCAAGATTTCGGATATAGACATCATGCACATTGATAAGCATATCGTGAGGCACTTTCTGAACCTTGATATGTACATCGAGCAGTTGTCAGAGCGTCCGTACTTGGCTTTGAAGCGTGAGGGTGCAAGCAAGTTAAGCGGAACGATGTGCGTCCGAACGGATGATTTCTACACGAAAGAGTGGGAGGAGCACGTAGCCAAGTATATGGAGGATGTGTGGGAGTTTAGCAAGTTCTCGAACAAGCTACCGCCATTTGACCAACCACACTACTACTATGATGAGTATGTGAATTGGGATTTGGTCGTTCCTGTTCACGGCAAGCCAAAAAATGATGGTATCGACGAGAGTGTAATAAGACCTATACAGGGCATTCATATAAGCCCAAATCGCCCTGCCTACGCCCCAAAGTGGCAACCCGACTTCCCCGATTGGGGTATAACAGAAGAGCGTAGGGAGCGGATGGATGAGATTCGCAAAACGAGGCAATATCAAATCATCAGCATGATGTTCACGCAGGAGATGAGGGATTTGCTCGCCCAAATTTGAACATCGGCTCGGTGGAAATATCGACAATAGGGTGTTGATAACGGGTTGGCGCAAAAAGCTGAAAAGTTTATTCAGAAATATAAATTGCGCCCATGCCGTACATACCAAAAGCAAAAAAGAAATCTGACGCAGAGATTGCCTTACTTCGCGTCAAGTACGCCAAGCATCAGTTTGAGATTAAAGAGGGTCTATTCTTGACAATCGACATCTACAATGAGTTGGCAGAGGCTTTCAACAAAGCCGTTCAAAAGGGCAAAGAGTCGTTTAAGTTTAAGGGACACGTTCTCACTACGGATTACGCGGCCTTCTGCTTGCACCGCTACGACAATATCGACCCTTCTTTTGACGAAGAAGCGATTGCGTGGATGGCAAAACAAATCGAAAATGCCAAAGGAACATCGCAATCTTAACCCTCTCTTGTATGAGATTTTAGCCGACAACCAAGCCATGATAGCGGATGGTTGGGCAAGGGCTATAATCGGTCATACTTGCGGTACGAATGTCCGCGCAGTTTATGATGTCCAAACCATGTTAGACATCCTGACTGAAACAATGAGCGAGGACGAGGCGTGGGAACACCTTGAATTTAATGTGTTTGGAAACCACGATGAGAAAGAACCAATTTTCGTATATCAGTTAAGAAATGGCAAGTAAGAAGAAAACCAAACTCTACAAAATTTTGCATGAGCGCGAAATGTCCGTGAAGGATTTAGAACGCGCCCTTGAATCGGTAGGTGAAAAGATTGAATACTACCAACTGACGGAGTTTAGAAGCGGTGTTCGCACCAATTACACAACCGAAACACTTTACAAGTTGTGCAAGGCACTTGAATGCACCCCAAACGACATCGTAGATTGGTCAGAGAAGCCACAACCTAAATCCAAAAGAGGTCGTGCCAAGAGCGAGCAGGAAATGAAGGTGATGGATAATCTTGATGAGCGAGAAGACGATTTGATTGAAGAAGTTGAGGCATCCGAAGAGGAGGAAATGGACGATTGGGGATTCTAATGCCACCATCTTTTTGGAAATATCTTGTGTCACTCCGTGGGGGTGAAAAATTCATTTTGATGTGGGCTTGGATAGCTTCGCAAATGGATGAAGAGCGCATTGAATTTTCCTTCAAGAACCTCGCGCACCGCTTTGATATTCCACGTAGTTCATTCGCTCGCCACTTGGCAGAAGTGAGACAACTTTGGGACAAAAGTGAGACAAACTTGGGACAATTTTGGGTCAGGGGCGGGATTGGCTTTCAAAGAGTTACGCCAAATGTTGGGACAACTTTGAGACAAACTTGGGACAAACCTGAGACAAACTTGGGACAAGTTGAGAAGCAAAAAGCCCCCGAAACCAACAAGGCAAAGGCAACGTCAGAAGACGCAGACGCTCCCTTCATCGAAGAGGTGATTGCCTACCTCAATGAGAAAACGGGCAAACGATACAGAGCGTCAAATCAACAGGCATCAAAACTCATCAAGGGTCGAATTAAAGAAGGATACGACCTTGACGATTTCAAAAAAGTTATAGACAATAAATACGAGGCTTGGGTGGGCAGTCAGCAGGAGATGTATCTTCGTCCTGTAACGCTATTCGGAAACAAATTCGATAGCTACTTAAACGAAAGTCCTGACAATCGAAAGGCGCACACCTTCCATAGCAAAATCAGTAACCATGCTACAAAAGAGCGAAAATGGGAATCAGCAATTAGCGATGCAGAAGAAATCAGCTATTCTGAATTTGTTGACCCTACCTAAAGAAACTAAAACCATAGTGAACGCATCATTTCAAACCAAGATTAAGGAGATGACGGAAGATGGATTCCGCCAAATTCATATTATCCTCTTGAAGTGGGGTAAGTTCCTTGGAATAAAGGATATGCCCAATGCGGAGGAAATCAAAATGATTGTCTTCTTTATCAAGCAGAACTTTGGGGATTTGACGCTCGATGAAATTACGAATGCGTTCAATCTTGCCATAGCAAGAAAGTTGTCGGTAGACCCCAACCACTACCAAAATTTTAGCGCACTATACATAGGAGGCATTTTGGATGCCTACAAGGAGTACAAAATCAGCCACATCCAATTGTTCCGTCAAAAGGAAATGGAGGAGCAGGAGCGTGTGTTAGCTGAAAAGAATAAGCCCTCCAAAGAGGAGTTGAAGGAAATGCGACTCAACTCACTCCTGACGATTTGGGATAACTACAAGGCGGGCGAAGAGGAGGAGGTTGAATGGCAAGTCACCGCATACTACGACATTCTTACTGACGCGGGGCTTATTACGCTTTCAAACGATGAAAAGAAAGACATCGCAGAAAGGGCAAAGGCCATTTGCTTGGATGAGGTTCAAAATTCGAAGAAAAACCCATTCCAAATTCAGCGATTTGTCAAGGAAATTACAGGACATTCACCTAAAACCCCTTCACAAAAGGTAGTTACGCGGTGTAAGCTGTTGGCTACGCAGATGTATTTCGATAATTTAATTCGTGATGGTGTAGATTTAAGAGAACAATTAAATCTCACGGAAGATGATAGATTTACGCCTACCGCAGAACGAGGAGGAGAGAGTCAGGTTGTGGAAGAAGTTTGAAGAGATTGCTGATGACTACCCTGAAATTTGGAATGCCTTGGAGGTTGTCTTTGCTTGCCCCAAGGATGTTAAATGCGAAATGTGTTTTCTCATTGAGAAAGTCGCGCCAATTCTTTTGCAGGGTAGCAAGGCAGATGTCAAATACTCAATGGAGGAAGCCGAAGCCGTCAGTAGCATATTGTATGGCGCACTTCCGAGAACCCACAATTGTGATTGCGGTCTGAAACAGGCTCTAAATGAAATTAGTGGGGCACATAGAAAGCGTCTACCCGATTAAGGATGGCATAAGCACACTTGTGGTAAGCAAGAAGTGGAAGAATCAGCCACGCGAAGAAATTGCCTTCACCCTTTTTGGTGATTGGGATGAAAAGTTACAAGAGTTTGATTTGGGAGACCAAGTGGAGGTGACTTTTCAGATAAAGACCAAATTCGTGGGCGACAGGTATTATACTGACTTGATTTGCAGGAAGATACGCATGATTCATAAAACAAGTAAGGGACAAAGTTCATTAGATTTCGGAAAGCAATGAAGCAAGTAGACACCATCCTGCCCAAGAACAAGACGAAAACCTTTCTCAAAAGAGGCTACGATAAGTATTGCGATACGGCATTGAGCATCGTAGAAGACGTATTTGAGTGTCAAGCGGTATCTTCGAGCAGAGCCAAGTTTGAAAAGGCTTGGATTGATGCGGTTTTAGTCAGAGAGGGAGAGGTTAAGGCTTGTGTGGATGTCAAGAGCCGAAACATGGATTTTGAGAGGCTTAAAGGCTTGGGTTCGTTGCTCGTTAGCTTTGACAAAATCAACAAGGGAACGATGATAGCATCGAAGGGGTTTGAAGCCCCATTTTTCATCTTCGCAGTTCTGATTCCCGACCAACGCATTTTCTTTTGGAAAGTGAGCGACGAAAAAGGCAACTTTTTGATGCCCATGAAGGTCGAATCACGCAAAACACCATTCAATTGTGCAGGTGGCGAGAAGATAGATAACGTCATTCACCTCCCTATTGACAAAATGAGAGAGGTCTACTTCAACAAAGAAGATTATTTTTTGTCCCTGTAAGGGGTATTATGGGCAATAACGGGCTTATTTTAAGAAACGCTCGTTGACTCCATATTCAGGCGTTCAAGGCGGGAAACGCGCTCTTCCAAATCCGAATGATTTTCAAGGTTTTTAATGAACTTTGAATAGAAATATATTTGGTAAATTAGCACGAAAGTTGTGAGCGCGAAAAGCCCCACGCCAAGCGTCGATGCCTTACCACTCTTGTCGAGGTATTGTGATGGGATTTGAGCCGCCATGATTTTGGTTTTGAACAAAAATACAAAATGAGCAAGCGTTATCGCGGAGAACTCCTGAAAGGCCCAAGCCACAAAGAAGGCGGAATACCCGTCGAAGTTGCCGATTCTCACATGGTTGAGATGGAAGGTGGCGAAGGTGTGGTAAACAAACGTAGTATGTCGTCAAAGAAGACCTACAACTTTGAGGGTGAAGAAGCTACGACCTGCGAAATAGTGAGCGAACTGAATCAAAAAGAAGGCGATGGTGTTGCTTTTGATTGCGATTCAGTAGAGGGCAAAAAATATAGATTCTCAAAAGGAGGGGTAATTAAAGGAATGTGGTTTATCCCCGACATTAAATACCACATCTTTCAACTTTACTGAAAATGGCACAAGAAGCAATTTTTTCGGGCGACAGGATGATTTCGCTCGTGAAACAACTGATACGATATGACATCCCTTTCCTGTTACTTGGAAAGTCGTCAATAGGTAAGTCGTATTCAATTATCGAAATGACCAAAAGGTGGCGTATGCCCAAATCATTGTTGTACATAGGCTCTGAAAAGCCATCCAACATCGAAGGGCTACCTCGTCTCACGGGCACACGCGCGGGAGGGGATACCTTGGAATTTTACAAGCCCAATTGGTTTCCAAACACCTACCTCATCGAAGCCTACGTGACTAACGGAAAAAAACTCATTGACGAATACCTTACGGGTTACTACGATGGGGACAAGGCAGGTTGCCAAAGCGGAAAAAACTTCCCCGAACTCCACAACATTTTTGAAGGATTAGGTGCGTGGGATTGGGAAAGCAACATTTCGACCAAAGAGGAATTGCAAATTGCGAACGTGTCGTCTCAAAAACTTGCAGATAGTTTCTTGAACAAGAAAGGATTTCCCGTTGAGCGTCAGCTTTATAGCGATGCAGAGTTGTTCAAATTGCAAAATCAGGCTTACGAGGCGGGCGAAGATGGCATCGTTGTTAGAGACGATATACGCGATATGTGTCTCTATTTATCTACCTTACTTGGATACGGAAACTATTGGCTTATCCTCGACGAACTTGACAAGGTAGACGAGTCAGAGCAAGACAAGTACGCACCTCTTCTGCACATCGTAAGGGAGAGAATCATTAAGGAGTATTCAATGCGTACCTTGAATGAAGGAAAGGGCGCGGGAGTTCCGCGTAAGGTTCTTTCGGGTGGTGATTATAGTGGGGTTAAGGGGGATTTGGATAAGTCGATTGACTTAAAGATGCCCTTGTTAGACACGCGAATTATTGGAATCGCCAACGCTACGGCAGACATAGAAGATGCTTTATTCAGACGTTTCTGCCATCTTATTGTAGAAGAAATCATGTACGTCACGCCACCGAGCAACGAATTGAAGGGTATGCGTGATTGTTTATCCGAAGTAGCGTCTGATAGCAATGCAGAGGCACTTCTCGAAGGACTTGATTTCAAACTTTTGAACGAAGTCAACCTGCAATGGCAGTTTGGGTTCTTGCCCACGATGACTAACAAGAATGATGCGTTCAACAACTATATCTACCAAGATTTTATGTTGACGTATGGCAAAGCAGGTCTGCCAACGGGTACACAAAACGCGATTATGGCGGGGCAAAAATCGTCGCAGGAAATGCTTTATTCAGAAACAAAATCTTCCGCCCTTTTCAAGATTATCAGAAACAACTTTGGGGTTGATGATGATATGACAGGCGGTCAAAGCATGGCTCTTCAAAAAGGGATATACCGATGCTTGGCACAAGCCATGATTGGAGGTAGCGGTGTTGCCTCACAAAGAACGGAAGGTGTCGTATCCCAAAAAACCACAGAGGAGGTTGAATTGTCAGCTATTCAACAAAGGATAGCAGACGCTTTGGAGGCATCAGATGGAAATGCGGAAGACGCAACGACATTCTTGCTTGCCGAGCAACAGGAAAAAATCAAAGATGCCAACCAAAACACCAAGCAGATAGAATGGTTGCGAGAGACCTTTGCTCTTGTCGAAGCAAGTAAAGAGACATCGCTCTTTGAACCAATGTTGAAGCAGTTCTACCCCATTGTCCTCCTGCACATTGCAACACACGCAAAGAATGAGGACACCATGAACAAAAATTTGGTTTTCTTAAATGAGTTCATAGAAGGAATCCAAGACGATGCTGAAATCTATGAGGTGGAAGGTGCTGATAAGGTATCAGATGCAGTATTGTCCAAGCTAAACATGGTTCGAGCCTTAACCTTCGTGATGGGAGATTGGTCAAATCGACTCGCGCCAACTATCCGTGGTCTTAAAAAAATCGGTGATAAAAAGTCCGCGCTTGCAATTTTGTCCTTTATGACTAAAAAACTGCCAAAATTCAAGGATAAATTTGATGCCTTGAAAAGCACTTTGAAATAAAACGTAAATGGCTCTCAACGTAAATATGCCTGATGCTCCTTTTGAGGACTTCGACTCATTCTACACGTGGTACTTGGGCGAGGTAGACAAAAACCTACCCGTCAGTATTCAGGAGGTGTTGGCTTCGGGAAATCCTTCGGGATATTCTATGATGTTGCCTCATTGGAGTGATGAACAAGAGGCAGAGGTATATGATTTCGTGAGTAAGTTGGTCAGTTTTCCTGACGATGTTTATTTGGAGTATGACCCCGAATGCCATACCATTTATAGCCGTTGGGATACTTCGGATGCTGTTTACAGAATTGCGCTGAACACACCAATGTATTTCTTCATGGCATACCCTCCCATTTTGAATGCGGGAATGGTGCATGAGTTTGGGCACATCTTCAATGGTGATTGTCTCAACCACATTCCGTGTCATGGTCAATGCTCAAACATTTGTTGTGATGTGAGAATCAACGCAGGAATTGAGGAGAGGCTATTGGATGAGTTGTATTCAGCCATTTTCTACGTTCGCGGTGAATGCCCCTTTACACCAAGTCGTTGGTATCCAAAATATGGATTGCCTGTAAACGAAGCAGGATGGCCTTTTGAAATTGCCCATAACGCATACCATCGAAAGCACCCCGAAGACGATTGTACGCCTCCTGAAAATCCACCCACAGGAGGGACACCAACACCAACAGGAGGGGGCGGCACGGAAGGCGGCACACCAACACCAAGTGGAGGAGGTGGCACGGAAGGTGGCGAAGGGGGCGAAGGTGGGAATACGCCAACCGAAGGCGCGAATAAGGCTAAAAACACGCCCGTGGGACAAGGTGGCGGAAGCCGTAAGCAACCCGTCAAACCAAAAGGTGGTGAAGGCGGTGAAGGCGGTGAAGGCGGTGAAGGCGGTGAAGGCGGTGAAGGCGGTGAAGGTGGCGAAGGTGGCGAAGGCGGTGAAGGCGGTGAAGGCGGTACGGAAACCTCACCCGCGCAGAAGAAAATTCAAGAAAAAATTGCCAAGAATAAAATCAAGGCAAACATTAGAAAGAGCATAGAGGGTCTTGAAGCACTTATCGACACGCAGGGCGTAACCGAAAAGGAGCGTGGTGCTCTAAAAAGACGCATCGAGTCCTTTGAAGAATTAGCAAAACAATTAGACGCAGAGTGATGACGGCAGAAGAAGCATTAAAGAAGTACAATTCAGTATTGGATAAGGCTCGTGATGTCGTTAGCCCGATTCTCACGCGCATAGAAAATTCGGAGTCCGCAGTAACGCAAAGCACCCGTGAAGATACGGGTAGTATTTACAAGACGTGCGGAACGCTGAAAAAAGTACCTAACTACACCCCCGTAGAGATTGAGAAGGCGATAAAAAAACAAGAAGACATCATTCAGCAGGTAGAGGAAAATCCGTTTGATTTTCCCGAAGCCTCAAAGATGAGAGAGGCCAACAATCCCGGCACAGGTACGGGAGATAAGAGGGAAAATAGAGAGCTTCCACAAATAGGAAAGCCCAAATGGTTGCGCGAGTTAACAAACATCGTAAAAGGCTTTGGAAAGCCCATTAGAAAGCGTTCCAAGGACTACTACGATATTGAAAGCCTCGTAAGAAACGTGCCCGAAAAGCAACCCGAAAAGAAGAAGCGTAGGGGCGACCTTGTGTTCACGATTGTAGACACTTCGGGTTCTATGATGCAAGCGTCATCAACAGGTTTGTCTTTCATGGAGGAGATGGCAAAGTATGTCGCACCCATCGTGAAGGACTACGATGGATATGTCTATGTGATTGATACCGAAATCAAAGACATCTTCAAGAATAGCGATGTCCGTAAGGCAATGGCAAATGCAAAAAGGAATGCCCTCACGCTTTCAGGGGGCGGAGGGACGGATTTCGACGTAGCATATCAGGACATCATTCGTCGGAAAAGGGCAGAGAAGTTCGAGTGTTTGGTTATCGTTCTTACCGATGGCGGTGTGTTTATAGACCCTGCGATGGTTCAAGAACTCGATAGTTCCATCTTCGTTATGCCCGATAGCGAATTGCAATTATTTGAGAGGATGAATCCCAACATCTTGCCTATGGTGGCGAGCGACAAATACCCCGCAGTACAAATCGTGGCGGTGGACTTCAAGTTAGAAAAACTACAAGGATGACTGAAAGAGAAAAAATAAATAGAAGCATAGAGTCGGCTATCTTGAATAAGCCAAACAACTATGTCTATACCACATCTGACCTCATCTTCTTTCAGAAGTATGACAAGTGCGAAGACGCGGGTCTCGACGAGGCTATGGTCTTTGGTAAGTTGTGGGATGAGGCTTTTGATATGATTGACGGAAACAAAGCGGAAAATCGTTTTGACGGAAAGGTCTTGGTAACTCACGGAGGCGGTGGCAAGGCTATCACTTCCGCTCCACAAGGGGCTTCGTTTCACGTCTTTAACAACGACTATTTCTGCCACGTCATCACAAAGGCTCTCACGAGCGGGCGTATGCGCGAGAACTACATGAATTACGACTTCGGTAGCATCGCTGAATACTTCTACTTGGGCAATACCGATGGGTTGCCTCAATACGATTTGGTCATCACACATCCACCAAAACAATGTGGCCTTGCAGAACTTGATTATGATGAATCAATGTCGGAAGTGGCACAGGATAATGCCCGCGTCTACTTTGCGGTTCGTGGCTTCTCCTTTGTCAAACAAGGCGGAGCGATGATGGTAATTGTGCCCCGTGAAGAATATGTGGAGGTACACGAAAAAATAACAAACAAGTTGGTAGAAATGGAAGGTTTGTCCTTCGATTTTGAAGTGCCTACTACGACAGGCGACGACTTCATCTTAAAGTACACGAGAATATGAGACCACTACCGAAATCATATATGTTGAGAAGCCCTCAACAAAGGCTTGCGATGCACGAGGAGATAGCGCAGACGTTGGATGACGTAAGTAGCACCTCTTTGCAAAACATCTACCGACAACTGCAAGATGTCAATGCAAAAAGAACTCTGATAAGAGAGATTTTGATAAGCATGGATAAGGGCATGACGTTGGATGCCATTCTCGCGCAGATTGATACAACGATTCAGAACGACGCCTTATTTGAAGAATAATGGATATTAGACAGATACAAAACGAGTTGAAGGCTTTGGAGTTACTCAATGACTCCGAAGCGGTAATCAACGATATTATGACCGCTACGGAGGGCGTAGAGCCTATGAACGAGCGCGATAGAAAGGCTTGGATTCAAGACCACGCAATGCAGGGTCGTTTGAGATTGCTTGGCGACGCGGAGTATGAACTTATCTTCTGCGAAGAAATTTCTAATGAAACATTGAAGTTACCACCCAATGCTTACGGCATTCGTGACGATGATTCAGGGCTTGGTGCTTTCTTGTTGAAGAAGTATAGCATCAATAAAATCGTGGTTTCTTGCACCCTATACATGGCTTACAACGGGAAAGAAACTAATGCGGTGTTGTATCACGGAGCATACCCAATTTTGAGGCAAACGCCTAAAAAATTAGACGAAGTAACGGAACGTCAAGGGGGCAACGAATCAAAGTTTTGGAGAGAGGCATCAGCAAGTGTGTCGGTACAAAAAATTGGCCCGAACGATGTCATGGTGGCTAACTCTTGGCAAGATGAATTTATCAGGTATGAGAGCACGTCCGAACAAATTCGAAAAGACGCGCCTCCAAGCAATCTAATCCAAGAGGGTAAAGATTTATCAGAGCGTATCACCAACCTTCATTCGCTCAAACAAGAACTACCCCTTGCCGTATTCACCCTCTCCGAACAACAAAGAAAAGACCTTTCGAAATTTGCGGGCGAAGGCAGAAGCGTAAAAGTCGATGATGCTGATTTTGCGCAAGCCGTATTGAAATCCATTCCGACTTCGGATGGAGTGAGCATAGATAAATGGGATTTGTTCGAATACAATTACCCAAATAATAAGGGAGGCGATGTATGGGCGGAAATTAGGCAGAAAAATACCCTTCTCAATCCCGTTAAGCTGATTGTAGATGGCAAATCATTTTTCTTTCCCGCACAAGCCATCAAACTCTTTTTGAATACCGCAGTAGGCTTGGAGTCAAGTCAGGAATTTCGTATTTGGAAATCAGACAATGGAATCATTCTCGATGCAAGCGCGGTTTCGTTTAGAAAAATGACCATTCCTATTGATGGGGAATTAAGGGAGGTTAGTATCCCTGAAATTTCTCCTATCGCTTTGGAGATAAAGGACTACAACGTCTACCCTTCAACGTATGTGACGATTGACCTTGCGAACTTCTACGCCAAGCCTATGACCGCAGAAGAGTTTGAACTTACGCAGGTCGAGGTTCTTACACTTCCTAATGCCGTCCTTGCACGTCAGATGAGAGTGCCTCATGGGGACAAGCGTCTGCCAATGAGTGCAGTTTCACTTGATAAGTGGTCGAAAAGTACGCAGTCGTATAGTGACGCGGTAGAATTGATGAACGAGCACCTTGGATACTACACCAAGTTGAACGAGGTCGAGGTAAGGGTCAATAACAACGCTATCTATGAACAAACCCGTACTGCCGTAGCGAACAGGATGACCAAAAATGGGAAAGTGAATGAAGCCCGCTTTCGTGAGATTATGTCAAAATATGCCTACACGATAGAGGAAACATTTTTCAACTTAAATCCTGATTTTTCTGACCCTGAAAAGTTGTTGGGGTATTTTTTGGGTATGGGGGTAAAGCCCAATGCTTTGTATCAAAACGATGTCAGTCCATACCGCCTGTTGTGTGCTCGTCTGCTTGGTATCGACTATGCAGTAAACTACTTGGCATTATGCAAGCGCAGTTGTGTCAAGGGGCATTTGTTTATTGACGAATTTGATAAGGACGACAAACCCGTCTTTACATCCGCTGATACGTGGTTGGACAAGAACATTTTCCTGCGTGAATACACGCTGAAAGATTCGGAGTTCTTGGACAATTTGAATAAATTCTTTGGCGACGATGCGGCAGAGGTATTGGAGCATCATGAAAACCTTCTCAAAGAGTTTTCGCCCAAGTTTATGAAGCTATATCATGGTACGCGACTTGATTACGAAAAGTTGGTTCGAAACAAGGGTGTTGGAAAAGCATATCTGCCCGTTGTAAAGTCAAAAATCGACATTGAAGAAGAAGAGGGTCAAGAGGTCGCTACTACCGAAGCACAACCTTTCGATATGTCGCAAGAGGTGACGCGAATCACCACGACCAATGGCATATTTACCGATGAATTTGTCAGTGAATTATATAAGGAATTACTTCAATCAGGACATGGAAAACCATCGAGTGAATTCTTGGAAAGGTCGAGAGAAAAATTCATGGAAGAATTTGGTGTAAATAGATATGATAAGCCCGCTCGGTTGCAAGATGCGTCATATAATTACATGAGCAAAACGGGCAATGACCTATATGGTAGAGCAAGCGACAAATTGCGCTACAATGCTCTTGACAAGTCAGAGTCGATACGATTTTTTTACGAAGAACCCGACGCGCCCAACGAAGGGCCGTGGCGTATCCTTGCCAACGGCATTACGATAACCAACAAAGAGTTGGGTGACAACGATGATGAGCGTAAGACCTTAATCATCAGACACTCGCGTAGTGACGACGCAATCAAAAGAGGAGGGTGGTCGAAAGTGAATAGCGAAAATATGCGGGATGTCTTATGGGGCTACGTACAGGACATACGCGACTTGGGCTACGAGGATGGTGATAGGCGGGCATTGGCAAAAATTATCGCAGATAGGGCTATTGGTCTTTACCGCGAAATTAAGTCCCAAGCTATGGTCGATGGTGCAGAGTTGCATAGCCTTGGTATAGCCCTTGCTTTGCCCGAAAATGAGGTGGGTGCATACGAGAAGATATTCAATCTTAAATACAACAATTTCTCATTGCCTCCTGTAAGCCGAGTACCTATATTCTTGGAAAATATGAGGCACTTCGGTGATTTGAGCAAGTTTGTAAGCGACTCATACCAAGAGGATGGACGCTTGGCGGGTTTCAGCCTTCGTGAAGCACAAAAGGAAGGTTTGAGGTTCTTGGCGGCAAAAGGCAATAGCGGTCTTCTCGCTCACGAGGTGGGCTTTGGTAAGACCACATCTTCGATAGCCAAGGTAAGTGACCTTTTCCTTCGTGGTGACGCTAAAAGGGTGCTTATCAGCGTCCCTAACCCTGTTTATGGTTCGGGCAATTGGGAAGCCGAAATTCGTGGGGCGCGTAACGAAGACGGACGTAAGAAGAGCAACGGGTTGCTTCCGTCAAACATCAACCTTGTGAAGTTGGGTAGCTTAAAGTATTCAGACCTCTTGGGAAATAAGATTACGCCCGACAACCCTGAATATGCAGAGAAGAGCGAGGGTACGGGTTACGATGGGCCGATGTTGTACTCGGAAAGTGACATGAAACTCATCGACACCATCAATAAGTCGTCAGAAAAACTCATAGATATTGTAGGCGGTGCAGTTGGTCGGTATGGAGAAGATGACAATTCAGCTATCACGCCACGACTCATCAAGTACGGCCTTGGTAGAGAATATGATTGGCGATACATAGAGCGAAACCCCTTCTTCAAGAAGTACGAAGATGCCGACAAAGCCAATTTGGTGCGCCTCAACGGAGTTCCTCGCCAAGAATTGACGGGCACGACAACTATCAAGTCGGGCGATTTTGACTTTTGGGATATAGGAACTTCGACCTACATGGAGTTAGGTCAGGTAGCCGACATCACCGATGGGTCAGTAGCGAATGAAAATTCTCTTATCAAGTCCGTCTACTCCGTGATGAAAGAGATAGTGCCTGACTTGGAGGTGGATGATGTAGGCGGTGATTTGGAAGTTCTCTTTGGCAAGTTGCAAAGCATCCACGACAAGTACAAAAGAGGCTACGACGAGTTGTCGCAGGACGGCACAATGAAAATTCAGAAACGCTCTGCGCCAATGTTAGGAGGCGAGATGTTTCCGCGTGGAGGCAAGAAATTTAAGGATAGGGGTGGCAATGACATTCGTGAACTTGATTGGAATGGTAAGGAGGCCATCGGAATTAAGAAAGAAGCGACGGCATTGGTTATTGCAGATGAACTTTTTGAGGTTCACAAAAACAACAAAGACCCCAAGAAGAAGGTGTACTATTGGCCTTTCTTGATGACGCGCTCGTACTACGAAAAAATCGTCGTTCCGTGGGCGATGGAAAAGATTGATGGGGGCATAAGCAGAGATGGGTTACGAGATGCCCTTCTTCAAGAATTTACCTTCTTCGATTACAACAATAAGAAAAGTGGCAGACAGCCTGACGAGATGAAAGCCATAGCGTTGGGTCAGATAAAGACGGCTTTGGAGTTGCAGATGACAGAAGAGATAGCTTTCTTCTTCAAGATTCTAAAAGAACAACTGCCTTTCTACTTGGGTAAATTTAAGGGGTGGGCCTCACGCGACAACACCATATTGTTGTGTAGCCACTTGGCGATACCCAAGATTAGCGTAAGCGAAAAGTTTGCTGAAAGAAGCATAGGCTTTATGATGGGTATCTATGACAAGGCACAACCCCGACAACGCCTTCATTTCAAAGATGGAGTCAATGTCGCAGAAGGCGATGGCAATGCAATGGCGAGACCTCTTGATTCGGGCATTATGAGCAAGACGCAAAAAGAAAAATTGTTCCTTTCTCAATATCGTGGTCTTGACGTGCGTAGGCTTAATACCGACGCTCTTGTAGTCGATGAGGTTCACAACTTCAATCGCGCTTTCAAGGTCGTCAAAAAAGGTTCTAAATCCTCATACTCATACGGCATACGCGCACACATGAAAGGCAAATTGGGCAGAAAAGATGCCCAATGGGTGTATGACACGTTTGCCAACTACGACATACGCGGTGAGGTGCAGAACTTCATTGCTCTATGTATGTATTACCAAGACCGCGCCAACTACATCAGCGAAGGATTGAAGAGAAAGATTCAAAACACCATCTTCCTTTCAGCAACTCCCTTCACCGATGACAACTTCCAAATGTTGTCTCTCTTTGGTGCGTTGAGCACGGAAAAGCTGATGCAAGCCAATGTCTTTAATACGTTCGACTTCTTCCAATTGTATGCGAATGAGTTGTGGCAGAAAGACATCGACTATCAGAATAAATACTCGCTCTTCCCAAAGATTGCGAGTTACAAAAACGTATATGCTCTTTCGCAGATGATTCGGTCGTTTACGAACTTCAAAATCAGCGATGCGGAGATTGAAGCCGATAGACCACAAAAGGTCGTGGTGGGTACTGACGCACCACAACTCAAAGGCGTTCAAGACGATGCGTTGTCGAAGGTTTTGAGCCAAGTTCCGTACAACGATGTTCAGCAGAAGATGAACGATGACTTGGAAAAGTACATCACGTTGCAAAGTGAGTCAGAACTGACATACAAGAAAGAAGACATCGAAAAGGCGGAAAAAATCTTTGAAAAACTAAACAAGAAAAAAGGCAAGGCCACCCCTGCCGACCCTCTTGTCAAGGAGTTGAAGACGCTACTTGATGTTAAAACCAAAAAGGTAAAAAAGAAGACAATCATCGTTGATGTGGCCTATGAATTGGAGGACTACGACAGGATTGAAGAACTTTTGGATGAGATTTTGGAAATCGACGAAGAGAACCAATTTGCCAAGGATGTCAGACGCTTTATGGACTCGTCCTTCTCCGAGGGCGCAGAGGGCGAAGATGTCGATGCCGACGACGACGACGACGACGACGACGATACGGAAGAATCCGTCAATGCAGGTTCGGTAAAGAACGCATCACTTTCGCAAGCGCAACAAATCGCGCAAAGGGCATTGGAGGCTTCGCGGACTCAACAACTTGTTTTGATTTCGCCATACTACTTGACGATTAACAACGACAAGAAACTTATGAATCCATACTTGCCTACGCTCGATGGTACGATGAGTGAAAACGCCAAGAATGTGGTCGAAAATAGCCCGAAGCTACTTTACGCTTGTAAGGCTATCGCAAAGGTTCTGAATCACGCTATCAATGAAAAAAAGCAGGTGTTGGCAGATAGCAGAAACCCCATCTTGGGTCAGGTCGTCTACGCCAACAACTATAAGTTTAGATACCACGGACAGGACTTCTTCTTGTTCGACCTGATGACGCAATACATCATCGACAACAACAAAGATTTGTTGAAGCAAACGGGAAAAACGTCAGACGAAGAATTGCGGTCTCTCTTTGCATCAATTGATGGACGGACAAAGAAAATCAAAGACCCCGAAACGGGAGTTACGATTGACGAGAAGTCATACATCACGGAGCAGTTCAACGCAGGAAACATCTTGGTGTTGTTTGGAACGGAAACGATTCGTGAGGGTATTAACCTTCAAAAGAATTGCCCGCTCATGTACATCTTGCAGGTGGGCTTCGTACCCGTAACATATATGCAGTTACACGGACGTATTTGGAGGCAGAAAAACCCATACAAATACGCCTTCCTTGTCAATGTGTTGACGCAGAATAGCATCGACGCATTCGTGTACTCGAAACTTGACCAAAAGATTCAGAGTGTACGTGAGATGTTGGAGGGTGATGTCTACGATGGAAATACGACGCAGTTCGACGTGAACGTCAGCGAAATCAAAACCAAGCTGATTAACGACCCCGTAAAACTTGCCGATATGCAATGGGAAGATTTACGTGATGAGTTGAGCAGACAAAAGGATAGGTTCTCGCAAGAGTTGACCGCGTTGCAGGGATTGGAGTCAAGCTACCCACGTGCCGTGGAAGCATACAAGGAAAATTCACAAAAAATCAACGGAATTACAAAACTGATTCACGATTGTGAACTTTACTTCACGGGCAAGTTGTTTGCCAACATGACGAATAGAAAGCGTCAGGACGCGGAGATAGACAAATTGGTGGCAACGCAATACCCCGCGCAGTTTGGTGGCGATGAGCAACTCATGCAAGATTTTGAAAAAGAAATCAATTCGGGAATGGGCTTGAAAAAGAAGTTTTTGAATAAGGACGGCTCTGCCAAATACAAGACGCGCAAAGAAATCGCTGATGACGTAAGACCAAACGTGAGCATTACCGAGATGACAATTGATGAGGCAATGGAAGAGGTCAAGCGAGCAAACGCTTCCGATGAGGTGACGCAATCGCAGTTCCGATTGTCCATCATTGAGCCTACCTACTTTGAAGAAACGACGTCTTTGAGTTCATTTGTGACGGACTGCCAAAACATCGACGACGACGTGATTTCAAGTCGCGCCAAGCAGAACAAGGAGATGGTTGGAAAAGAGCGAACCGAATGGGAAAATGGAGTGCTTGAACCCGCGCAGAAAATAGTTGAGGCTTCGGCTATTGGTGAAGATGCGGTTCGTGAAATCATCGACACTTTCAGCATGAACCAAACGTCAACGAACGTGAGAAAGGTGCGTTTGATATTTGCTTTGGCATCCGTGATGCAAGCGGGCATCGTTGACAGGCCACAGGATTGGGGTACGCTTCCTTTCTACGGCCTCTACAACAAGTTCAAGTCGGGCGAGGAGGCAGAAAGCATTTCAGCGTTTAACGACATTGTAGCCTCTCAAAAGGTGGGCGAGAAGTCCGCTACGCTTGAAGATATTCCGAAACTCATCGAGGAAAAGACAAAGGCAGAAGCCAATTTCGAAAGTCGTCTGAACAACGAGTCAGCCGAGAAAGACAAATTGGTGAAGTATTTTGAAGAAAAAATCAATCAAAAGAAGGGCGAAAAGATTCCGTCAGTAGAGGATAGGGTCAACGACTTGGAAGCCCTCTTCCCTTACTTAATCAGAACGAGATAAACAACGAGCAATGTTGAATACGGAGAAACTATTGAACCAATATGGTCTCACGCTTGAAGAGGCGGAGCAATTGCTTCAAACCGACATCATAACCAAACTCATGTCGGTACGAGACATGGAGGGGACGGCTATCACACAACAACTTCCCTTGATTGATTCAAGCGTAGTCGATTACTTGAATAGCAACGAAGTAAAAGCTGTTTTGGAAGCGAATGCCAAAGAACCAATACAAGATGAGGACTTGGGGGGATTCGAAGACATCGAAATTGATACTACGTTTGATATAGACGATGTGGATGTGGGCGACCTTGACCTTCGAGTAACCGACTTTGATATACAAGATTTAGGTGGACTCGAAGACGTGGAGGACGAAACTGAAATTGAAGTTTCGATGCCCGAAAAAAAGGACGAAGCCCCTGCCGTTATTGGTGGCACGAAAGAGAAAAAGAAAGAGCCTGAAACCATCGAGGCTTACAAAATCAGCGGTGTTGATGTTGCAGAGTTCCTTTTGATGCTCGGAGCGAACGAAGTACCGCAAGTTGATAGCGATGGTTCACTTGTCGTAAAAGCCAACGGCATACTCATGAAGGCAACGTTTGTCGATGACTTCGGTATGTTAAGTACGATGCCACTCAATAGTGAGAAAGTGGATGTTCTATTTGTAACCAACAACAAAGAGGTTGACTTTGAGGGGGCAAGGCTTGGCGGTAAAGAGGGTGAGTTTGTCGTAGTCGATGCGTCTGAATTGAGTCCTTCGTTGGAGGAGGTAAATAGCGTCTTTGACACACAACAATACTCGGTGGACAATACCGAAGCGACCATCTCTTTTGATGCCGTTTCTACGATGCTTTCAAGCATTGAAAAATTTGATGCAGAATTTTCATCAAAGATGGTGTTGCCTCTCGGTGTCGCAATAGATTCCGATATGACGTTTGCGAGTCAATTTTTCATTGACCCTGCAACGTTGTACGAACTTGCGAACTGCGACACCTTCTTTCAGGCATCCGTAGCTACGAGAAACTACATTACAAACTACTGCGAAGCCAACGACTTGGAACACCTTCGCATCTTCGAGTTGGGAGGCGAGCACCTCAACGTCCCTTTGGCGCGTTTCATTGGCACTTCGATTTCAGACCAAGTAATTGAAAACACCGCTTTCTCGGAGCGCGTAAACAAAATGGTAACGCCTTCGGTGCAGTCGAATCAAAAGCTGAAAGAGGTCGGTTTCGTGCCCGCTACACCCAAAGGGATAGCCTACAATCGCGTAGATAGCTTGTCAGAATTGGCGGGCTTTATGGTTTACGTGGGGGAGGATGCTTCGGAGATAGTGTACATACCAAGCGTAGTGGTCAACTACTTTGAAAAATACTACGGCAAATTGCAGTTGAATATCGGCAGTATCAAGGCGGGAGATTACCGCGTGGTGATGTTCATGTCTGCGGACTCCGATGTGATGCAGGGATTCTATTTGGTGGATGCCGACAAGGTGAAGCCCGCGAAGCCCGCTCGCTTGTTGCCCACCAACCCTCTTGCCACCCAAGCAAAAGTGAGAGGAGAGCACTCCGATGCGTTCACGAACAAAATCGACCTTGCTCAATACCTCGATTTAGAAATTTTGTACTTGGGAGACGTAAGGGAGCAACCCGAAATCGAAGTTAGCCCGTTAGATATGGACATTGCCACCACTCCATCGGAGCAGGAGGAGGGCGGTGATGCCATTGCGGATTTACGCAATCAAGTTGCGCTGAACCAAGAGGCAATTTCTATTATGACGATTGGCGAAGATGACGAACTTATATCCGAACTTCAAGATGAAATCGACTTTTTGGAAAGCATGATTTCTGATTTAGGTGGAGGCACGTCAGACGACGAAATTTTGGAAGTCCAAATAGAAGAGTCGTTTGATGAAGGTGATTTGGAGTTGGGTGAAATGAAAGTTGGAAACGACCAAGAAATTCTGCCCACACCTTCGGCTGATGACCCCGTTGTAGAGGACATTACCGACCTTGAAGTAGACGCAATAGAGAATGACGACTACGACTTTGAAGTTGAACTTGCAGACGAGCCTTCAATGGAAGCAGACGACGATGATGAGGATATTGAGATTGAGATGATGGACGGGGATGATTTTGAATTTGAAGATGAAGACCTCGTAACTCCCGAACCCGAAGGTGACATCGACATAGACCTCTCACCCGAAATGGAAAGTGAGAGCCTAATAAACTATGAAGATTTGTTGATTGAAAAGTTGTCTGAAACCCGCGACGACATGGATACATACACCATTTATGAGGCAGAAGATGGATGGGCGTGGGAAGATTTTCAGTACGACGAAGAGGGAAGGGGCTTTGCTACGCAATCAGAGGCGATGCAGGACTTTCTCGAATACTTGAATGACAACTTCGCCAAAGGAGGCAAGACCCAAAGCATCTCTGAACAAGTTAAAGACATGACTGATGAAGAAGTTGCGCGAAAGCTGACGGACTTGATGTATGAATCCCTCGAATCCTTTGAGTACGATATGACCGAAGGAGAAGCCTATGAATACGCCTTGTCGAACATTCAAGATGCGCGGAACTATTTGATTGATATGATGGAGGGTATGGAGGCTTAAACGAACTGACAAGGATATGTATAAAGTAAAAACACGCTACACAACGTACTACAACGGCAATGACCCCGAAGAGGCGTACCAAATCTATGCAACGCTTAAACAAGGGGGGGTAGCGGGCGTTAAGATGACCCCTGACCTAACTACCCGTGGTTTTCGTGGTGACTTCAAGGTCGATGGGAACACAATGATATTCAGTAATGACTATGCGGTAGAGGTGGTTCACTCGTTTCTTGTGCAGAAAAGTGCTCCCGTTGAAAAAAACGGCAAGAAAATCGTAATTAAAAACGAAAAGTTTGCACCAAAAATTGTATATTTAACTCAAAATTTCCTCGCAAATGCTTCAAAGGTTTCGGATATTGCCCGAAATAAACTTGGTATCACAAATGAGTTAAAAAAATGGCTCATTAGTTTGGAGGGAGGCAACAAAATGGAGATATTTGCCTTCTCACAAGAAAACGCAAGAGCAGAAGCAAAGGCGAAAACGGATAACAAAATACTGAACATCAAAGAGTTAAGCAATGGCTGATATTACCAAGTTGCGGGGAGACCTTGCAAAAGCAGAAAACATTTACGGCAAGATGCCCGATGGCGCAGGAAAAAGTGTGGTCGAAAAGAAGATTGCCTTATTGAAGTCGCAAATAGCTGATTTAGAGGCAGAAGCACCGAAGGCAGAGCCAAAAAAGAAGAGCGCACCTGCGCCTAAAAAAAAGAGCGGTAAGGAAACGCGCCACGTCTTTGTGAAGCAAGTGGATGGAGGGAAAGAGGTGAAGGTCGTAATGGCGAAGAGCCGTGAAGAGGCAGAAGAAGCCATGAGTGGTCAGGGATTCGAGTACGACAAGGAAATCACACGGGGACGCTCTCCAAAAGAAGGTTTTATCGCTGATGTTGAGAAGGGCAATAGAGGTCGTAAAAAGGCAGAGAAAGCACCCGCTAAACGCGCGTCCAAGTCAGAGCGAGAATCATTAGCACAAAGTGCGGGAATGACCTCGGAACGCGCTGAAAAAGAGTCAGAGCGCGTCACAGGCGCGAAAAAGCGTGGGCGCAAGCCAATGGACAAGACGGGATACCTCTACGAGATGCCTTTGAAAACGCAAGCGGGGAAGGTGAAGCGTAAAGTAATTAAGGCGACGAGCAAAGCGTCAGCAGATGTCAAGGCGGGTAAAAACTATACGTTTGTCCGTGAGTTGTCTGCGGGCGAAAGCCCAAAGGTGGGTGTTCAGCCCGTCGAGGGCTACGTCAAGCCCGAACCAAAGAAGCGTGGACGTAAGCCAAAGGCAACATCGGCAGTTGCTGAAAAAGTAACGAAAAAGGCCGAGGCTATTGGTGAAGGAATTGCGATTGCGGATAAAGCAAAGACGGGCAACCTTGAAGGAGTAATAGAGGCGTTGGACACCTTGAACGCAGAAATCGGTAAGATGCAAAGAGAAGTTGCCCGCATTCAAGGCGAGGTTACAAAGGTGATGAGTGGCAAAAAGATGGCTCGCGGAGGTCAAACACCTTACGAGTTAAGAGGAATAGCAAGAGAGGAACATGAAAAAGCATCACAGGAAATGTATGACCATCTTGATAAGGTGGGCATGAGGCTTGGTGATTTGGGTGGGCCGTTTCGTAATATGAATAATAAGTATAGTTGGAGTGATTTCGAGGCAGGTGTGGACTCAAAAGACCAATTTCTCTTTGAATCAGATGCTATCGAGGATTTCACGAGATACTTGAAAAAAACATATCCCGCTAACTGAATGATTTAATGGCACGAAGTAAAAAACAAAGAGGAGCGATAGCCTCGGCAGTAACCTTTGGGTTCTTTATGACCGAGGCTATCATCCACTACAATATGGGTCAAAAGTCCGCCAAAGAAGAACATCAATGGGGGCTACCGCCTTTCGAGGAGTTGGTAAAAATTGCCCTTATTGTAGGTGCGTTTAGTGTAGCGAGTGGCGCAGTAATTGGCGCGTTAGATTGATGTTGATAAATGGTTTTGCTTTCTTTTTGTAAGGAAGTATATTTACGACCATAAAATCACATCAATGGCTACGTTTCCACACGATTACACGATGAAAAAATACGGGCTTGTCGAAAGCGACTTGTCCGACGATGCCTCTGACGCATTAGAGGAGTTTGAGTCCTACTTGGCGCAACTTTCTAATCTTAAAAAGAAAGGTGGTGAGGGGTGGATTATGACAAAAGAGCAACAAAAGAAAATCAATCGACTTTCTCGTGCGGTATGTACGGAGATAGAGTTAATGATTGAAGATGCTCCCGAAGAAGAATCGGAGGCCAAGAACAAGCCTGAACCCAAGCGAGTCCCCCGTCCTGAACCTGTTTCGCAAGAAGAAAGCGAAGAAGACGAGGAGCAAGACGATAGCATCTTCAACTTTTTCGGATTGTAATGACTAACGGGTCTATCATATCCATCAATCAGCTTGTCTATGGTCAGCCGACTATTGAGCAAAAGATGATGATGGCTAATGGCACGGCATTCTCTAAACACACCAAAGTGTTTATGAATGAGCCTTATCCAAAGAATGATACGGGTAATGCCAAGCAGGAGGTTTATGACGTAGTAGCCAAATTGGAAAAGTTGAGCGATGACGAGTGGCGTAATCGTTGCTTTTTCATTGACAAACAACTTGGTAAATACCTGAACGGATATGCTCAAAAGGCGGGTCTGCGTAGCTTCAAGCAAATTTTTGACCAAGTGAATGAGTTGTATCTCCACGCCTTGGTCTATGAGTTGAAATATCACTACAACCGCGTTAGACCCGCTGAATTAGCTTACTATCTGCGTATTGGACTCAACCCTGCCACAACAATGACGGGACATACCCCGTCGTACCCTTCGGGTCACACGCTTCAAGCGCACTTTTTCAGTAAGTTGATAAGCGATGTCATGGGTGTGCCGTGGAGCGATGAGCCAACCAAAGAAGTCGCGGCTTCGCGTATGTCTATGGGCATACACTTTAAGTCAGACAACGATTTCGGAGTAAAAATTTCGAACTATCTTGTAAACACCGAAGAATATCAGGAATTGGTATCTGAAATTCAAAGACAATTGGGAAATGTTTGAGACCTACGGAGAAAAACCTGAATACACGCCACAAGAGCGAATGGCGATATGTAAGAAGTGCCCCCTTTATGACGCTATGTTCGGAAGGTGTCGGGATTGTGGATGCTTCTTGCGAGCAAAGGTTCAGCTTGCAGGAGAAGAATGCCCACAAGGGAAATGGTGAATATGAAGACGGCAGGACAACTCCTATTGTTAGGATTAGGCATGGCTTTGCTCACCACCGCAGTCGTCGTAATAGCGAGACCTACGGAGGTTTTAGCCGTAGCCGATAGGTAAGTGGAGTTTGTCTTGGATACCACGGGGATGCCTACACCGCGTCCTCGATTCAATGGCAAGTTTGCTTATATGCCCAAGTCGTACAACGACTACCAAAAGAGGCTTGTGGCGTTGTTATTGGAACTTGGTGTGCCAAAAGCATCATACAAGCGTATATCCCTCGTTTTTCATTTCAGCTACCCCAAAAGCACCCCAAAATACAAGCGATTAGAAGGCGTACCTTTGCTGAATAAATTTGACTGCGACAATCTTGCCAAAGGAGTCATGGATGCGCTCGAAAAAGCGGGCGTTGTCGAAGACGATAGACAATTTTATTCAATTAAAGTAGAAAAATTCCGAACTTTGGGGGAGGATAAAATATATGTTAGGTTATGGGAGTGATAGACCCCGACGATATTCATGGGTTCATAAATAGGATAATCGAAGAGATTTGTCAACACTTCGGTATTCATAGGGAACTTGTGTTTATTTCTCGTAGTAAAGACGAGAGGCGCATGAACGCCCTAATTACAATCGTTTACTACCTAAAAAAGCATACAATCCTTTCTCATCGAGAAATTGCAAACATTGTTCAAAAAGATGTGTCATCTATTTCCAAATACTACAAATTCTGCATAGATTTGGATGATAAAATTCCCCAACATCGGAGAATTTTAGAAGCGATAGACACACTTAAAATATGAGCGACGCACAAACTCTTGACGACATCGTAGTTGACGACACAATCGAAACCAATTATAGCGATGTGGTCAATTACAACCCGCTTGGGGATAACGTAGAAGAAAAGGACTACCAAAAAGCCAACCTACAAGGCGCAGGTAGGCTTCCCGACCTTGAAGAGCCAACTTTTGAGCCTCCCACCCTTGAAGACATCCGTCCCGAAATGTTCGGAGGCGATACGGGTGAGGACGAAGACGAAATTTTCGGACGTGAGCGACTGAACGATATGCCCAAGGGCGATAAGAAGAAGGCCGCCCAACAAATGACCGAAATGATTTTGGAGGGCTATTCGAGCATTTGTTCGTTTGGCGGAAACCTCGCTTCAATGAAGGAGGGAAAGTTGATGGAGATGCAAGCAGAAGGCAAAATAGACCTTCGTATGCCTATCCCCGTAAGCCCGACTGAAAGAGTTGGCGTTCTCGATTTCGTCCAAAGCTACAACGCGCAGATTGATGAGGCGATGGAGGTGTCGGATGAGTTCAAAGAAGCCGTCCGCCCACCCATGACTCGTATCCTTGAAAAGAAGGGTGTGGGCATGACCGACGAGCAGTTCTTGCTTGTCATGTTCGGTAAAGATATTATTACGAAATCAGCAACTACGATTGCGCTTAAAAGGCAGTTGACACGAACGTTGGAGTTGGTCTATGACCAATATCAAAATTCAGGTCAACCTATGCCTCCTCCTCCTCCCCCTGTAACGCCTCCTCCCGCACCGCAACCTACGCAACAACAAAGCGCAGAAGAAAGTGCATCAGAATCACGCAGGGAGCGCAGAGCCAAAGGGCGTAAGAAGGGTAACAAAGCGAAAATCGTAGCACCAAATGATTAAGGCGGTAGTCAACATCAACATCGGTTGCTACGAAGAAATTTTTCAGCCCTCCTACGAGAACTCAACATGGGACTTTTACACCATAACGGATTTAGAGCAACGTAACCATAGGGCGTGTAGCAACGAATACTTTTTCGAACCAATCGTTCACGATGACGAGAGTTTAGATGGATTGAGTTCAAAAAGAAAGGCAAGTTTTTACAAGGCGAAGGCTTTAACCCTTCTCGAACAACTTACGAGCATTGATTACGACGTTGTTATTGTGCTTGATAGCAATGTTGAGGTTGTTGGGAATCTCGACGAGTTCATTGACCAATACCACGGCAATAACGACATTTCTATGCCACCGCATCCCGATTGTGATAGCTATATCCAAGAGGTCGAGAAAATTCGCCAAATCCGTAAGGAGTGCGGTAAGGAAATTGAATCCGAAGAGAATATGGAGGAGACCATAGAAAAGATGATGTTGCGCGGATTCAAGTTTGACAACGGCTACCACGAAACGACATTAAGCATCCGCTCTAATACGAAGAGGACAAAGGCTTTTGAAAAAGCATGGGCGAAGAACTATCTCAACCTTCCGACAAAAAGAGACCAAGCGTCTTTGGCTTTGACGCGATTTGAAAAGAAGACAACGCAGTTTAACACACTTGAAAATCCGTTGAATCACACTTGGACAACGCCATTTTTAAGACATCCTCATAAGTACAATGCGTAAGGCCGTAGTAACATACAATTTTGGCGACTACGATAGAGTTGCCCCGATTTTGTGGAAGAGTAGCGATTGGGACTACTACTTGTTTACGGACAATCACGAGGCCAACGCGGAGGGATACAAGCGGGTTGTGTTGGACAAATCGTTTTTTCATAGCGAAGACCCCAAGCGGAGGGCAAACCAAATCAAATACACGCCTTTTAAGACGCTTGAAGAGCAGTTAGGCGAGCATTATGACTTGGCAATTGTGATGGATGCAAACTTGGCAATAGAAGGCCCGCTTGATGACTTCGTGGACATTTACATGATGAGCAGTTCAGATGGAGTGTTTATTACCCACCCGAATTGCGATAGCGTCTACGATGACTTGGACTTATGCAATGAATTTAAGAAAGACGACCCGCTCGTTCTTCTTGACACGCACCGATACTTCAAAGAAGAGGGATACCCCGATAAAGTCGAACATTACTTCCAAACGACATTAAGCATTCGTAGAAATTCAGGCGGGTGGTCAATTGTAGAAAAAGTGTTCTACGATGAGTATGCAAAATGGTCAAAGAGAGACCAACCAATGATGAATTTTGTCCATTGGAAGTACCCCGTGTTAGACCTTAACGTAATCGACATTAAGCATATCGGGGAGTACATTAAGTATGAAAAACACCACTTTGAAAAGTAATCATGGCTTGGAAACCACCCAAAATTCTTCTTGGTGGCCCAACTGCCATTGTAAAGCAGTATTGCGCTGACGATTGGATAGAAAATATCCGAAAAATCGTGTATCCCGCTGAAATAGATATTTTGCTCGCAGACAATTCAGAGGACGAGAGCAATGTGGAGTTTTGGAAGAGCAGAGGGGTAGAGTGTGAGAGGGTCAGATTCAGCAAGGCAGAGCCTATCATCAGTCGCATAACAAAAAGCCACAACCTTTTAAGAGAGAGGGTTTTGGAAGGTGGATATGACTTCCTTTTTCATGTTGAAACGGACGTCTTTCCCGAACCCGACGTACTTATCCGCTTGTTAAGCCATCGTAAGGCAGTAGTGAGCGTGAGTTACGACATCTTTGATATGCACGATAGAGAACCTGTGATGTTGCAAATTGAAGATGAGTACGATGGCGAGGCCCATGCCGCGATTAAAAGAGGAAAATATATCCATACGGAATATGATGGAACGTTAAAGCAAGCGTGGGCAAATGGAATCGGTTGCATCCTATTGCATCGTAGTGTCTTGGACAAGTTTGAATTTCGATATGACCGCGACCGCGATGGCTTTTGCGATAGTTGGCTTGCGTATGATTTGAGGGCTATGGGCATCCCTATTCATGTGGATACGTCTATGTATGCCTACCACAAAAACAAGGATTGGAGAAATTTCGGAGACGACTTCGTTTCGAAAGTCCACACAAACTTTTAATTATGGGGAAAACAAAAGAACTTTTGATGAAAGAGTTGTCGAAAGACAAAGAGACGAACCAACAAAAATTCGCGGTATTTCAAAATCGTATCTTCAAAAAAGAGGGGTATGTAAGCGCACTTGAAAATTTGCTGAAAGTTTCGAAGGCACAAGCCGATAAAGCCGAAACTACGGAGATTGAAAGAGCGCGGTTGTGGGTACAAATCTTCGAAGTCGAAGACAAACTAAATGCCCAACGTCAAGTTCTTTCTCAACATAGATTGTATTTGAACGAACTGAAAAGGTTGGACAATGAGCAGAATTTGTAAGTTAGGAGTTGCCGTAGGAAAAAAGGGTATTGGTAAGACCTACCAAACGACCCAAATGATGAAGGAGTATGCCCGTGGTGGAAACGGCATAAAGGCTCGACGTGTTCTCATCCTTGATGTGAATGATGAGTTTGAGGAGTTCAGGGCGATGAAGATTAAGGACATCGAGTTGTTCAGCATCCACCCCAAGATTGAAATACGTCGCATCAGACCCTTTAAGGACGATGGTACACGTATGACACTTCGTGACATCGCAGATACACTCTATCTCATTCTTGAAAAGTATCGTGGCGGTCTTCTTCTGATTGAGGACATCAACAAATACATATCAGACCACCTGCCTAACGACTTGGTTGGCGCAATATGTACAAATAGACACACCAATACCGACATTATCATGCACTTCCAAAGCATCGGAAGGATAACGTCTAAAATTTGGCAAAACCTGAATTGGATACGATTCCACAAAAATTCAGATTCGGTAGAGAGGCATAAGAATAAGTTCCCCGACAAGATTGACCTTTTCAGCATCGTGGAAAGCATGGTCAACAAAAGATACTACGATGGTGACGTTCGATTCTTTTTGTACGTCGATGTTGATGAAGAGAAGATTTACGGCAATTACGACGAAGAACTCTTCATGTATGCGGTGGACGAGTATTGCTCGATGAACCATCGGCACGTAGTCAAGCCCTACATCAACAAAAGGAATGAAAAAGGGAAGAAAATGTTTACTCCCGAACAAGCAATACAGGCCGCGAAGGAGTTATTCAAGAAAAACTACTACCGATAATTCACAAAAATTCATCTCGTGTATTCTGACTTTTGAGAATTAAGAGTGAAAAAAATTAGGTTACGAATTTATTCATAAGTTTAACTATTATATTTGCAACGAAAATCTTTGGTAAGATGGACAAAAAGGAAATCAGTAAGGTGGCGTTGACCATCGTGTTTACGGCACTTGGCGTAGCGGGCGGTATGCTCCTCTACGACCGCGTTCTTCGTAAGTAATTCGAAGCGATATAAGTTCCCCTTCGTTGGTGCGGAGATAGTGAACTTGCTTTGATGACCGAGCGACAATTTTAATTTTTCGTTTTCATTTAATCATTTAAGAAAAAAATCATCATGGACTACAAGAAGTATTTCGCCCAAGCCGAGGAACAAGCCAACGAGCAGTACCTCAACTATGGTGGATACCCTGCCGTTGATGCCGATTTCGACGATTACGTGGAAGCCGCAGGTGGTTCTTACATGAACCAAACGGGTGCGATGAATGGCGGAGGTGCTCCAACCTCACAACCCTACATCATCACCATTTCTAACTCGACTACCAACGCTGTTACTTCTAACATCATTGGTAAGGCGTTCGCTAACATTACCGCATCAGGTAACGGCATCAACACAGGTGTCACCTACACGATGGGTATTAGCGGAACAACCTACGTCGAGTTCCTTTACCAACAATTGAACAAGCCATTTATCGTAGGTTTAACCTACGTTGATGCTTCTTCACAGGCGCAAGCCTTGAAGACGTTGCAGTTGAAAGTACGGGACACTAATGGTAATGTTCAGGAAAGAACCATCGTTCCAACGGTAGACCCCTACCAGCAGCAGACGGACATCCTTGCAATCCGCCAATCTTGGCGTTGGGATGGCTTTACGTCTATTGCAGTTGACCTGAACGCATCAGCGTCTGCGACCTTCTACTTCTACCCATCCGAAAACGTCAACCTTACTCGTGGACTCGCGGGTCAGTCCGTGGCTCGTGGCTACGGCAACCCTAACGTCGTTCGTCAGGATAAGGTTGTACTCGGTGAAGGTGTCGCACAGGCATTGGCACAGGGCTAATATCCTAACCAATAACACATGGAGAAGGTGGCGGAAATTTTTTCGCCACCTTTTCTTATTTTTATAGCAAATTTTTCACGAAATGAATCTTTACTCATATATCGCCTCCATGAATCCCCGCAAGGCTAATGTTCTTTTAAGGAACAACGGCTTTGGTGAGGGAAAAACAACATCTGAAATTGAGGCGCGATTAAAGCAGTATGTTAGAGAGGAGCGCGAGGAGGCAATGAGGGAGGTTGCGAAGATTCACCCCGACAAAGAACTTTTAATTGGAGATGGCGTCAACTCGGAGTTATTGAACTACACGGGAAGAGAGCGTCACCGCAACTTCAACGGACAGGAATTTCTTCAAGACCTCGACACTACGACTTACTATGGGCCAAACGCAAATCAAAACCCATACCGCCCTATCGCACCTGACTTTTTCAATAATGCCATTGGCGTAAGTCAGCAACAATTCCCAATGAATAAATCAGCAGACGCGGGAATCACAAAAGATGACTTGAAAGAAGCCGTTAAAACTGCCGTCACCGAAGCCAAGGCAACGGAAATGTCCTCTGAACCAAAGACGGCAAGCGTATTGTCTTTCAGTCAACAAGAAGTCGTCATGATGTTGGGCTTTGCATTTTTGGGATACCTCATCGCTAAAAAAGGATTATGAAGAACAAAAGAGAGGCCGCGAAAGTATTGGCAAGCGTAATTGATGACCGCACAACGGAGGTGCGCGATGCGCTATTTGATTCGGGCGTAAAAATCAGCCCAAATGCCGATAAAGATGAAATTGTTTATGCCATCCTTGAAAACCTTGGGACAAATCGTAGGCTACAAAAAAAAGTCGGAAAGTTGGCTTTGGAGGTTAGCCCTCAGTCCTTTCCCGATTTAAGAGCGCGTAGAACGAGCAGAAGACCACAACTCGACCAAACAGGATTTTTTAATCAGTCGGGCGACGACAAGTTTTTTCAGTCCGAGGCGGGGCAACAAACCCTCGATGCCGCAGGTCAACTTGCGGGGACTCTTTTGGGCAATTTTCTTGCCAATAGACAAGCTGAAAAGCAAGCGCAGTTAGATGCGGAAACGGCAGAAAGCCAAGCACGTCTTTTACAGGCAAATGCGGAGTTGGTTAAGGCAAACCTTGCGCTTGAAAATATCAAGGCTCAACAAGCATCTATGATGACACCGACGGGCAAGATGCTGATGGGAGTCATCCTTGTCGGTGCGTTGCTTGCAGGGTTCTACTTTTACAACCAATCAAAGGGCGGTGCTACGGCAACAAACTGATTCGGATGGAGCAAGTAGAGGACGTAGAATTTGAAGAGGTACAAGAGGTAGATGAGGTAGCGGAAGAGTACGATAAACTACCCAAAGAGACAAAAGAGAGCATAGCCCGCATACAAGGCAAAAAAAGGGTCTATGAGTCATCTGAAACAAGCACCTATTTATTGGGCGCGGCTTTGGGTGGCGGATATGCAGTTTACAAGCGGAAAAAAGTGCTTTTGGGAGTCGGTTTTGGCATTCTGATGGCATATTTTTATCTTGAATTTTTAGATAAACCAACAAAAGAATCATAATCGAATGTTGTCCGCAAATCAGTTGCATAAGCAGAGCCAATTACAAATGGATTTTCAGGATTTCCTTTCAAAGATGAAGGAAGCCTTTGGGGAAAATTTCATGGAAAAGGTGAACGAGGGTAAGGTTGCCCTTCAAGAGATTCAGTCCGCGTTAGGATTGATGGTTACACCCAAAAGTAGTGAGCAGGAAAAGCCCCAAGCACCCGTTCAGAGGCGTAGAACGGCTAATCCAACGAAGAATGTAGAACCAAAAGTTCAAGTCAAGAAAGTCACGAAGTCAGCGACGGGCGATGCAGGATTCAAACCCAAGTGTAGCAGTTGTGAGAAGAACAAAAAGAATGCTACGGGGAAAAAGAGCAATACGATGCGTAACGTCTTGATTTTTGCAGGTATCGGGGCAGTCCTGTTTTGGGCAGTCAAAAATAGACGTTAATGGAAGTAGAGGTATATGTAGGCAGTCAGCCCACGACTTTGGTTATCCCTATCGAAACCGCGCAGGAGCATAAAATAGGCATCCGCGTTAAGTCGGTAGAAAACCCCAACACACTTTACGTTGATAGATACAAGACAATCAACGGGAGAGTAGACATTGAGGTTGGAATGCCCATCGCGCCTGAAAAGGTAATTGTAGAGGTCTACAATCAACCTATGGGCATGATAAGCATGAATGGGGGCTATCGTGTAGGGAAGATTATTCAGAAGCCTTTGCAGGATATGCCTCAGTGTATCAATTACTCAAATCCGAAAATTAAGTCAGCACTACCCTTTTTTACCAAATTCTCCGCGATTGCAGGATTTGCTGATGCGGGCGACAAAGTGTATTACGACAAAACTTTCGAATTTGTAATTGTCTACAAGGACTCTATTCCCGAAGCGATGGAGACGCCCGCTCGTATCCACGCGCAGAAGGGATTTATTGAAGTGAGTGCCGAATACTTCCGTCGCTACACCATACCGATGCGTATGGCAGTTTTGCTTCACGAATTTTCACACTTTTGGCTTAACCGAGATATAGATAGCGAAATAGAAGCCGATTTGAATGGTCTTGCGCTATACCTGTCGTTAGGATACCCTCGAATTTCTGCATTTAATTCTTTCGTAAAAGTATTTATGAATGCACCTACCGCGCAGAACCACGAGAGAATGGAAATAATAAAGAAATTTATTAGTAATTTTGATTCAGGCAATCCCCCGTCATTTGGGCAACCTTTGGCGGCCTTGACCCCACAATGTCAAAATAAAGTTTGATGTCTTTTAAGCACAATACAGGTGATTCTTTTCTACCCTCGGTAGACCCGTTTGGAGGTCGCGGTGAAAGTGGTGGTTTGAATCATGGAGGTCAGTACGATGTAGAGTACATCGTTGAGAACTTAAACAAGGGAACACGCACACCCAATGCTACGGCACGTCCGACTGCAAATCGCGCAGTAAGAAGAAAGAGCGCGAAGGCGGGTCAGCGTCCCTTTATGAGAAGTACGCCTCCTGTGGCTACCCCCAAGCCGACGAAGCAAGAAATTGCCCGTATGAAGTCCGCTACGGGCGTTGATGACGTTAGCGTTGATAACGAGGATTTCGTCAATGTTTCGGGCGCGAAAAAGAAAGAGATTGAACGCGGATTAGCGGACTACACTTGTTGGAGAGTTTGGGATGGCGGTGGTCAGAATTGCGCCTCACACGCACGATGGGAATTGCAACAAGGACGTTGCAACTCGCCCGTAGTTTCAGTAGCCAAGCAACGCCTTGAAGCCTGTACGCGAGCGCAGGGGAATCCCGATGACGTAGCCAAGTGTACGAAAGGGCGTGTGAACTACCAAGACAATGCTTTTTCTGACAAGAAAGGTAGGCGCGAGCACGTTCAAGGAACTGCAAAAAATTGGTTGGCAGACCTTGAAAGTGAGGTCGATGCTTGTTTGTTAAAACAACAAATGGGTGGAAATGGCGGTGGAAATACCATCTATGGTTGCATGGATGAGGATGCCTTAAACTACGACCCTACCGCAACCTTCAATCGTGGTTGTGAATATGCCGACGAAAGCGATGACGTGGATGGCGGTTTCGACGACAATAGTTCTAACATGAACGCCAAATTGGATGAACTTTTTGAGCGATTGGGTAGCCTTGAATTTGGCAACGCTCCATCGGGCGGTGGTGTCCCAACGCCTTCTGATAGCTATGCTTATGACTACGACTATGCACAATCGTCGGTTGGAGGTTCAAGCATGAATCCCCTTCTCATTGGTGGAATTGTCTTGGTTGTGGGGTTGGCTATTTTTATGATTAACCAACCAAAAAAGGTAGCTATGCCACAAGTTGCCCCAAGAGTTGCTCCAACTGCATAACATGAGTTTTAACCAAACAATTGACCAAAGCGTATGGGATAGTTTGATGAGTCAAACGGCATCCCAAAAATCTTCGTCACAAACCAATAAGGTAAAGAAGTTTACGGGCGGAGACGCATACAAAAATGCAGACGGCAATTGGGTTAGAGCCAAATTCAAAGCCCCCATCCGCGATGCGGTAAAGGACATGATTGGTTTTTGGCAACACAAGGAAGGAAGCGTAAATTGCTCTGCCTTGGATGCCTCAATAAGCAAGGGAAATAGCCTTTTGAGCCTTCATTCATCAGACAAGAATGCTTTTAATCAAGCCGTGGAAGATGCTTGGACATCGCCCGTTAAAAGGGATGCCAAGATAACCAATCAAAGGGGCAAGTACGCGGCTCAAATGATGGAGCAGTACACCGATGAACTCCAAAGAAAGCGGGACTCTCAATGTAGGGTTAGCGGAGATAAAGAGTTGGACTACGCCCAAAAGGATTTGGACTCTTCGTATGGGAACTTGGGATATACCCCGCCTAACATGAACTATCAGCCGACACAGGCAGGTTTTGGTGGTGGAAACACCATGATATACTTAACCCTTGGGGCTATTGCCTTGGCGGGAATTATGATTATCAAAGCCCGCTCACCACAACCAACCCCTACAACTTACGTCAATGGCTAATAGAGATATTTTTGGGTTCGCACCATCATCACATTCGGGATTCAAGAAGGCCACGGGTTCTAAATGCGATTGCATTTGCAAGGATGGCGTAAAGTACGAGAAGGCTTGCGATTGGGACGAGTGGGCGATGTGCGATTGTTGTGTTGGTTTTTGTGCGGGTAAAGACACCGATGTCTTTTCAAGAGCCACGGGAGGCAGAAAATGCCGTTGCCACCCCAACTGCGACAACCTCGCTTACAACTCGCCCGAATGCGAAAAATGTTGTTACGACAACGAAACAAAAGGTTTCAAAAGTGCTTGTGGTTGCGGGGCATGAGTAAAGAACCAAAAATCACACGATGGCAACAGGCAAGGCGATACCTTGTCGATAGAAAACGAATCAATGAGATAAAGGTGAGCAGATTGAAATGGAATCTGCAAAAGATTTTAGACAAGAGCGGTGAGGGATAACCCACCGCTTTTTGCATTGTAAAAAACGCGGAAACACTAAAAATTATTTCCGTATTTTTATTGGCAAATTTGGCATGAAGTATTTCAGCCGACGATTATCGAAACAACACAAATACAATGGCAAAGAACAACGCAATTTTTGGCTTTAAGAGCGCGAGCGGAAGAGGCGGTTATAGAAACCAAACAGGTGGCGGAGATTATTGGTACACCTTGGGAAGACAGGCGGCAGAGGCCGCGTTTGCACAAGGTGGCGTCAATGGTTTGTTGGCATTCCTCGCAGGTTTTAACGCATCTGATTATAGCTACGGAGGCGCAGGGGACTTATTGGACACCTTGAACTGATATTAACGAGAAAAAAATCTCGTTTTATCACCTTTTCACCATTAAGCAATGTCGCTCCTTTCAAACAACAAAACGCCAAGCTACTCCATAGCGCAACAACAATGCCTTGCTATACCCAATAGAGGTAGTCAGGCAAGTAAGTGGATGGCGTGGCATCAGAGTTTGAAGGCTTGCTTTGGTAGGTCAGGAGCGAATGCTTTGTGGATGGAGGCTTGGGATAGGTACGGAAGAGGCACATCAGTTTCTACAAGCACCCAACTTCTAACCTACATGAGAAGCCAAGGGGTTGACATCTCACAAGGAGCGGGAGAGTCGTTAAGTATCTTCGGTAGCGATGTAGCAAGTTTCTTCGGAGGCTATATCAACTTCTCCAAATACGTCGGAATGGCACTTGCGGGCGGTATCGCAATAGGCTTTTTGATGCTTCTCTACAACATCATTATGAACCCTGCAAAGGCGAAACAAAGCCTCGGTGTCATCACCGAAGGGGCTATGATGGCAACGCCACAAGGTCGTGTCGCATCGGTTGCAACAAAATCCATAGGGCAATGAACGAGAAAAGAGTAAGAGGAATCTTGATAGGCTCTGCCCTCGTGTTGGGTGGCGTTGCTATGTATGGCGTTCATCGCAAAAAGAAGTCCGCATACATCGCAGTTCAAAACAAAATACGAGGTATAGCCGTTGGCACGGGAGTGGGGTACAACCCTGATTCTTCGACTTTTAACGCACAACAAATCTCCGAAGCACTTTATGATGCAGGAGAAGGAAGGTGGGGAACTGACGAGCAAGAAATTTTTGCAATTTTAGAGCGAATAGCAGATTCCCAAAATCCGCAAGGTGTATGGATTCAGGTTGTCAACGCTTATCAATCGAAGTACAACAGACAACTTGTTGGCGATTTGAGAGATGAGATGTCAGGTAGCGATTTAACTAAACTAACCACATTATTAGCCCGATTGTCGTGAAAGAAGATTTACCACTCATATTAGGAGGATTAGCGGTAGGAGCAGTCGTAGTATGGTATTTGACCAAGCCCGACTCTACCAAGTCAAGACCTGTTCCCGAAGGGAGAGAAGAAGATTTGGGTTCAGGAGTTGTGGCATTAGGTGCGCCTACACAAGTCATTCAAGGTCAAGCAGGAACTCAACCGAGCGTTCAAACCACAAATACGACGACAACGCAACAACCTGCATCCCCCCCTCCACCTTACGCCTTGGTAAATATCAACCCCGCATTCCAAGGCACAACTGCCTACAACGATATGTTTGGCGGGTGTGACTTCCCTCTACTGCCCGATACGGAAAGTGTATGCGTGAAGCGTTTGCAAGATGCCTTTGATGTAACCCAAACAGGGGTCTTTGATGAGCCTACGCAAGTGGCACTCGACCAATACATAGAAAAACTTCCCAATAGGACGGATGGGCACTTCGGGGGGTTCACACGAGAGGGGTGTATTGGATTTGACCCCATCTCGAATAAGACAACTAACGTCTGCGGACTTAACCACGACCAATACCTTGAAATTCTCTTCAAAATGGGGATTCCATTAACTGAAACTTACGATGCGTAAAGAGTACAAAAATTTTATGGGAGACCGCTCCTCTATGTCCGTGGACTTGGACTTGGAGAGAACGGATGATTTTGTGAACCAAGTCGCGTATAACCCTGATGGTTTATTTGACTTTTTGGATGATGAAGACATCAAAATTACCCCATTAGGCACAAGCAATGGCGTTTTAGATAGTGACGGAGATGGTATTCCCGATATGATTGACATTGACGCGGGTAGTGGTACAGGAAAGCCCACAACGACTCCTTCTGCACCTGCACCGCGAGCCAATAAAGGCCAAGGTCTTGGCACGTTTGCTTCGGGATTGGCAAAAGGCTTGGGTCTCATCAATAGGGGCGCAACGCCACCACCACCCGTAGGCGATAGTCAGCCCGTCACCGACACCGCAGGATTCACAAACGAAGGCAGAAATATGGTTATACCATTGTTGGTTGGCGGTATTGCCGTTTTGGTTGTGTTTTTAGCCATAAGTGGCATGAAAAAATCAGGCGGTTCACCGCAGGTGTCTGTCTCCACTCCTTCACCCTCAAATAGCAACCCTAACGCATGAACAGAGCGCAGATATTCGCTCTTGTAGCCCTCGTTGGATTGTCAATAGGGCTATACTCGTATGTCCAAAAGCAAACAAAGCGTTTGTACATGATGGACTACGAATTTGAAAATGTTAGAGTTGCGGGAATAGGCAAAGAAGCCGTGACACTATCATTTGAGTTGGTTCTTGAAAACACAAGTGACCTCGATGTCAAAATTTACAATGTGGATTTCAAGGTATTATGGAACAATACGCAGGTGGGTAAGGTCAATTCTCGCCAAGCCTACATTGTCCCAAAGCGCAGTACAAAGGTCGTCCCGCTTACGCTTACACTCTCTCGAAATGAGATGAATGAGGCGATTCGTGATGCCTTTTCGAGTTTACAGAGTTTCGTTAGTGGAGTAATCAAAATTCAGGGGTCGATGGATGTCGGTGCTGATGTCATTAAAATCAGCAATTTTCCCTTTGATTACGAAGTGCCCGCTTCTAATTTAGTCGGAAATTCAATTCAATCCGTAATTCAGTAAGCTATGAACGAAATCGTTAAGAACATCGCAATGAGCGAAACCAAGTCGGTCTTCAAAAAGGCACTCGTAAATTTTGCCGACAAGAATGAAATCGACTGCAAAAGCAATCAGCTTTTAATCCGCTCCAACAAAGAGGGTGAACCATACTACACTTACTGCATTGACTTTGCAGAAAAAAAGCGTATAACCTTCAACGAAGTTCTTGGTGTAAAGGTCGATTTCAAAAATCGTGAGGCTATCGCAAGCCCATTTATCACAAAGACGATTTCACGTTTGAGCGAAGAGCACAAGTGCGAAAATGACGATGTGAAAATCTATGCTTGCACATTTGACGAAAAAGCAAAGGACGTTTTTCTCTTCGGATATATTAAAAATCAAAAAATCGGACAAATAAGTTTCGATTGGTTATTCAGCTAAAAACATGGCGATAGAAATTTTAGGCAACGAGATTTTCACCCAAACACTCACGGGTAGTGGCGGGTCAGAGGTTCTTTCCATCACGGAAGCCGATGGCGTGGGTATCATAAGTGTGCTTTGTACGAGTGCTACGTCAGGTACAATTTTGGGGAATGCAACAATTGACGGCAAAGCCTCCGAAGCAATTTCTGTCGCACAAAACAATTCAATCACAATTTCAGCAACTTCGGGCAAGACACTCGGTACTTTGACCATCACCGCGCCCGATGGTTGTACACTTTTGGTCGTAGCAAATCAGGGATAATGACAAAACAAGCATTGAGAAGCAACTTAATTGGCGTGGTAGCGGTATCGCTATCCTTTGCCCTTGGCATCACGCTATATCAAGCCTTTTTGGTGGCTGACTTGGCTGATTTAGAGGACTCGACGGAAAGAAAAAGCGCACCCAAGCCCACCCCCAAGCCCGCACCTAAATTTTCGGGAGGTAGCACCCCCGCACCAAAGCGTCGTAGCGCGATGAAAGAGTTTAGCGGTCATGGGCAAGCAGTTTCAGACAACGTACCCGACAACGAAAAAGTTAATTCTAACAAGCAACTTATCCAAAAGGCGAAATCGTCTGAAATGCTCACTTGATTATGAAGGGAAAAAATAAAAAGATTTTAATAGCAACAATCGCGGCTTTGGCTTCGGGGGGCATTCTTTATGCCGTTCGTAAAAAGCAATCTGATGGGGAAGATAAATCCCTTGATGGAGATGAGCCGATTGTTCCGCCAATTCCGACTTCTATTTATGACGGAGAGCCTGTTGATGACGACTTTGGTGGCGGTGGCGTAGGTGATGACGAGGTTGTTGATGACGACTTTGGTGGAGGCGGAGGTGGTGGTAGTATCAATGCAGTTTTATGCCGTGGATTGGATGAGAATGGAGCGGAGATAGCTGATTTAGTCAATCAAGGCGAAGAGTGTCCTGCCAATACGCCATTTGGCCCTGACGACGACATTGCATTCGACGATTACGTGTATGACGCATATCGGTGCTTTGATGTTGACGAAAATAATCAGATTGTCGAAGTAGAAAAAGAATTTACGGAGGTATGCGGGGTTGATTATCCCGACCACCCATTTAATACATTAAGCGACGCTCTTCTTTATGCAGAAAATCCCTCGGAATTTGAGGGTTGTACGGATGAAACGGCATCGAATTATGATTCAGAGGCATTGTTTGACGATGGTTCTTGCGAATATGAAGCAGAACCCGTTTTGGGTTGTACAAACCCCGATGCTCTCAACTATGACGACACGGCAACCGAAGATGACGGCACGTGTGAGTTTGATGAAGAGGTGGTAGCGGGTTGCATGAATCCTGATGCTCAAAACTATAACGACCAAGCAACAACGGACGATGGTACTTGCATTTTTGATGTTACGTGCTTCTATCTTGCAGATGGTGGCGAAGTATTAGAGCAAAATTTTGAATTACAGGCAGGGGAAACCTGTTGGGAAAGCGTAGATGCGTATATGTCTCCATCGCTCCCGACATTGCGCCTTGGTTACTTCGATACTTTCGAGTCAGCAGAGGCTTACGCCCAAGGAGTCAGCAGTTGGGATGATGATGTTGTCGTATGCTTGATGGTTGATGAAACGCTCCCATATCCCGAAAGCATCTATGAGGAGACGTTACCTGACCCCGAAACACAATCGTGTGTTGATATTGGGGGTTTTGACCCTAACGCAACATCGGATGAGGCTATGGAGTTGGTTGCTACTCAAATGCACAATGAATGGCTTGCGAGCCAAGAGGTATTGGGATGCACCGACGAAACGGCCACGAACTTTATGCCCGATGCTACGGCAGATGACGGGTCATGTCAATACGCACCTACTACGCAGAATTGTACTTGGCATGATGCACAATGCAATCCCGTAAGTGTTCCTAACCTACCTGTTGAAGTAGATGGCGTTGCAGTTACCTGCACGGATTTGGGATATGTTGAATTTGGCGATGAGCAAACCGCTATCGACTTCTGCGAGGCAAACGTAGCCTTGGCTACGATGTCTTGCTACTCTTATGATAGCGATGGCGTATTTATTTTAGAAGATATAGATGCTATTGACCTTAATACAGGTGAGGCAAAGACCTGTACATCTTTGGGGTATTTCGAAATGAACCCTTCGGGTCTTGCTGATGCCACCTCCGCCTATCAAGCAGAGTTTGCTGATAGCAAGGTTGGATGTACTGACCCAAGCGCAACAAACTATGACCCAACCGCAATTACGGATGACGGCAGTTGTATCCTTCCCGAAGTGCCTATGCCAAGCGGAATCATTGATGCTGAATACGTCACAACAAATTGGTTTAATGACTGCGCTCAAACCGATGCAACGACTACCGATATTCTAACTCTACCTATACAATCAGGAGAGTGGGGTAGTGGTTTCTTCATTTCTGATGTGAATAGTATCATCGGATACGAGTGTTACGACGCGCAAGGAGAGCCTACGGGTACACCACCTCCACTTGTTTACGGGTGTACCGACCCTGATGCCTTGAACTACGATGCTACGGCTAATCAGAATGACGGAACGTGTGAGTATCCTGTCGCAAATGTCGAGGGTTGTACTGACTCATTGGCAATAAACTACAACCCTGATGCGACCTTGGAAAATGGTGCGTGTGAATATGGCATTGAATTTACAAGTTCTACGCCCGCAGACCTTACGCAGTTGAGTACCTGTGGTTCAGTTTCCGTGAGCCTTGCAAATCAAATCAATACAAGTGATGGCTCAGTTGGAGCGGTGAACTATATTTTGGGTCAGGCTTGTTTCGACCCCGCCACAGGCAATAGCGTTTATTACACGCCACCCGCAGAGAATGAAATCACTACGGCTACTGATGCACAAAACATTTTGCTTGCGTGTTACGGCGGGACATCATTTGAGCCAAGCGTGGTTTTTGAAATAAATGGATTATCATATCCAATAACTGCGGCTGAATTTAATTCAACAATTGGTTGGAATTGTTTAGACCCTGACACAGGCGAGGTGGTTCAAGTTTTAACTGATGGCGGTGGCGATACTAATGCTCTTGCGAGAAACTCTGACAAGAGCCTTAATACGGGTGACTTTGACACCTCGGAGTTTGACAATGATATTTTAGGTAGTGCAGGTGAACCCCCATCTACGATGGTTGGTGACACTACGACTACAACGGAATTAAGTAATCAAAAATCCTTAATTTCGTCTACTGAAAAAACCACAAAAAATTTTGGCGGTAATTCGTCAAGTACGGGCGGGTGTTTAGACCCCATAGCCCTGAACTTTGATGAAGGCGCAGAATTTGACAACGGGTCTTGCATCTACTGATACAATGGACAAGAACACAAGAAAATTACTTTTAATTGGTGGCGCAGTCGCAGTAGCGGGTGCATCGGTCTATTTGATAAATAAGAGACGTAAAGACCTCGAAAAATCTGCCACCCCCGAACCAATTGAACCCTCTGATATGCCTATTGGCCCTACCGAACCCACGTCAGTCCTCGGATGTACTGACCCAAGCGCATTGAACTACAACCCGAATGCTACGGCAGAAGATGGTTCATGTGTATTTGCATCAGCACCCACAACCGAAATTATTTATGGGTGTACCGACCCCGACGCATCGAATTACAATGCGTCCGCAACAAATTCGAACAATTCTTGCCAATATGCTTCGGGATGCACAAACCCGAATGCGTCGAACTATGACGATACGGCATTTTTGGACGATGGTTCTTGTGTATTTCCTGACCAACAGATTCCTACTTCCGATGTGGTTTACGGATGTACGGACTCGCTTGCGCTGAACTATGACCCAAGCGCAACAAATAGCAATAATTCTTGCGTATATCAAGAGGGATGTAAGCAATCAAGCGCATACAACTTTGACGAAAGTGCAATGGTCGATGATGGCTCTTGCATCTTCTCCACCACCCAATTTGCTAATGCAAATGAAGTGATTGAAGCGATTTCGGAGGTGTGTCCGCAGTATTGGTCTACGAGTATTCTTACACAAGTAAACGCGCAGTCATATCCCATGACAACGGCAGACGTAAACCAATTTCTTAATGCCGAGTGTTTCACGGATGTAGGGGGTTCTATCATGCCCCAAAGTGAGACGTACATCGCGGGGTGTATGGACTCCGCCTCTGCGAATTACAATCCTGATGCCGACTATGATGACGGCTCATGCGTTTACGTCGGAGGGTGCTTGAATCCCCAAGCACAAAACTATGACCCTTCCGCTCAATACGACGATGGAACGTGTGATTTTGGAAGTGGGCCTGAATACAACATCGAAAGCGAGCAATACGTGCTCGGTTGTCGTGATGAAGCCGCGAGTAACTTCAACCCAACTGCCGACTATGATGACGGAAATCAATGTGTTTACATTGGTGGGTGCATGAACTCTATTGCCGATAACTACAATCCTTCGGCAGTATATGATGATGGCTCTTGTTTGTTCGAAAACTCTTTGTCTTCCCTTCCAAGTAGTACAACCTACAAACTTGGTTGTATGGACGAGGTGGCGTCTAACTATGACCCCACCGCCACGATGGATAACGGAAGTCAATGTCTTTACATAGGCGGATGCCTTGCGTCAAACGCGGACAACTACAATCCTTCGGCACAATATGACGATGGCTCGTGTGTATTTGATGGCGTAGCCTCGGTAATGCCCCAAAGCGAAACTTATGTGATTGGTTGTATGGATGAAACTGCATCCAACTACAACCCGTCCGCCACGATGGACAACGGAAGTCAATGTGTCTATATCGGGGGGTGTCTTGCCCAAAACGCGGACAACTTCAATCCTTCGGCACAATATGACGATGGCTCGTGTGTGTTTGATGGTGTAGCTTCGGTGATGCCATCAAGCGAAACGTATGCGTTAGGATGTACGCACGTCCAAGCCACAAACTATGACCCCTCGGCTAACTACGACGATGGGTCGTGTATATTTAAGTTTGGGTGTACCGCCTCGCTTGCCGACAACTACGACCCAACCGCAGTTGTCGATAATGGCTCATGTATGTTTGAGGGAGTTCAGAGCGTTATGCCTGAATCAGAGGCTTATTACATAGCAGGTTGCACCAATATCAATGCAACGAACTATGACCCCATCGCCAACTTTGACGATGGCTCATGCTTGTTCAAGTATGGTTGTACCAATCCTCTCGCGGATAACTACGATAACGAAAGCGCAGTAGACGACGGCTCTTGCACCTTCGAGGGCAATCAAAGCGTGATGCCGACAGGCGTAACGTATTCGTTGGGATGTATGGATGCTGACGCATCTAATTACAACCCGAATGCCACAATGGACGACGGAAACCAATGTCTCTACATTGGAGGTTGCATGAATACAGGGGCGGACAACTTTAACCCCGAAGCGCAATACGACGATGGCACGTGTATGTTCGATGGGGTGATGTCCGTTATGCCCGAAAGCGAGCAATACGTTCTCGGATGTATGGATGAATCCGCGAGCAACTACAATCCGAACGCCACGATGGACAACGGGTTGCAATGCGTCTACCTCGGAGGGTGTATGTCTCCCAATGCAGACAATTTTGACCCAACCGCACAATACGATAATGGCTCGTGTATTTTTGATGGAATTTCTCAATCAATTCCTGAAAGCGAGCAGTACAATTCAGGATGTACCAATGTGTACGCCACGAACTATGACCCTTCCGCAGATTTCGACGATGGGTCGTGCGTGTTCAAGTATGGATGTACCAATCCGCTTGCGGACAATTACGTGAATGATGCGGTCGTTGATGACGGCTCATGTTTGTTCGAAGGAAATCAGAGCGTTATGCCCGACAGCGAATTTGATTATATCGCAGGGTGTACGAATCCAAATGCCACGAACTACAACCCCTCCGCTGATTTTGACGATGGGTCGTGCCTGTTCAAGTATGGATGTACCAACCCGCTTGCAGATAACTTTGACTCTACCAATACGATAGACGACGGCTCTTGTACGTTTGAAGGCAATCAAAGCGTGATGCCTGATTCCGATGCGTTCTATATTGCGGGTTGCACGAACAATAGCGCAACGAACTACAACCCCGAAGCCAACTACGATGATGGGTCATGCTTGTTCAAGTATGGGTGTACGAATCCAAGTGCTGACAACTACGATAGCACAAGCGCGGTAGACGATGGTTCTTGCACCTTCGAGGGCAACCAAAGTGTCATGCCGACTTCGGAATATGGCACTTACACGTCGGGATGTACGAATTATGATGCCACCAACTACAACCCAAGCGCGGTATTTGATGACGGAAGTTGTGAGTATATCTATGGGTGTACCAATATCAACGCTGACAACTACGATGCTACCGCAGTAATTGATGATGGTGGATGTACCTTCTTCGGTGTTCAGAGTGTGATGCCTGAAAGCGAAACATACGTTCTCGGATGTATGGATTCTGCGAGCGACAATTACAACCCCAACGCTACAATAGATACGGGATGTGAATACAACGGAGGTTGTATGAATGTCAACGCTGACAACTACAATCCTGACGCTCAATACGACAATGGCACTTGTATGTTTGACGGCATCATGTCCGTTATGCCTGATAGCGTTCAGTACGTCCTCGGATGTATGGACGAGGCCGCGAGTAACTACAATGCCCAAGCTACTTCTGACGACGGAAACCAATGTGTTTACATAGGCGGTTGTATGAACTCCCTTGCGGACAACTTCAACCCCGATGCACAATACGACAACGGGTCATGTTCTTTTGAAGGACAACAAAGTAGCCTCCCATCGTCTGAAACGCAATACTATGCGGGTTGCACGAATAATAGCGCAACGAATTATGACCCGAACGCTGATTACGATGACGGCTCATGCTTGTTCAAGTATGGATGTACGAATCCAAGTGCCGACAACTACGATAGCGATAGCGTAGTAGACGATGGTTCTTGCACGTTTGCGGGCAACCAAAGTGTCATGCCCACTACGGAATATGGCACTTATACTTCGGGATGCACAAACCCTAATGCTTGGAACTACCAACCTTCGGCTCAATTCGATGACGGAAGTTGCGAGTATGTTTATGGGTGTACAAATATCAACGCAGACAACTACGAGGCTTCTGCGGTAATAGATGATGGTTCTTGTACGTTTATGGGTGTTCAAAGTGTGATGCCTGAAAGTGAAACATACGTTCTCGGATGTATGGATGCTTCAAGCGACAATTACAACCCCAACGCTACAATAGATACGGGATGTCAATACAATGGCGGTTGCTTAAACCCCAACGCTGACAACTTTAATCCCGATGCCGACTACGACGACGGCTCATGCCTTTTCAATGGAATTGCTTCGGTGATGCCCGAAAGCCAAACGTATGTCTTTGGATGTACTGACCCTTCGGCAACCAACTTCAACGCAAATGCCACCGACGATAACGGCTCTTGCGTTTATCAGGGTGGATGCACCAATATGCTTGCTGACAACTACAACGGGTCAGCAGTTTATGATGATGGCACGTGCATTTTCGGAAGTATGCAGTTTGCCACGGCTATGGAAGCGTACAACGCAACTCAAGTTGCTTGTCCAAGTGCAGGAATAAGTGTGGCGGATTTACTTTCGCTTTCTTATCCAATAACGAGCACACAATTAAATAATGCTCTTGGAGTAGCTTGTTTTGATTCAGGTTCAGGACAAGTCGTTCCACAAAGTGAAACATACACGACAGGTTGCCTTGACCCTGCCGCGACGAATTACGATGCGAGCGCGGACTACGACGACGGAAATCAATGCTTGTATAGAGGTGGGTGCATGAGTCCAAATGCCTTTAATTTTGATTCAGAGGCATTGTACGATGACGGAACGTGCGACTTTGGAAATGGCCCAACTTACGCTCTTGAAAGTGCCGAGTATGTCCTCGGATGTATGGACGAGGCCGCGATTAACTACAACCCAACTGCGGACTACGACGATGGTCAACAATGTCAGTACGCAGGCGGATGTATGAATGTGCTTGCAGACAACTATGATGCAACGGCACAATATGACAACGGCTCGTGCAATTTTGCAGGTAATCAGGCAAGCCTTCCAAGTAGCGAACAATACGTCCTCGGATGTATGGACGAGGCCGCGATTAACTACAATGCAAGCGCGGACTACGACGATGGCAACCAATGTCAATATGCAGGTGGTTGTACGAATCCATCGGCTATCAACTATGACCCGTCCGCTCAATACGACAATGGGTCGTGTGACTTCGGAGATGGCCCATCATACGCCCTTGAAAGCGCACAATACGTCCTCGGATGTATGGATACCTTGGCACTTAACTACAACCCAACTGCGGACTACGACGATGGCAACCAATGTCAGTACGCAGGTGGATGTACCAAGCCTTCGGCTATCAACTATGACCCGAATGCCCAATACGATAACGGGTCGTGTGACTTCTCTATTCCTGTTTACCAACTTGAAAGCGAAGAATACATTGCGGGATGTACCGACGATAGAGCAGACAACTACAACCCTAATGCAGTAATCGACGATGGTTCTTGCACCTTTGCTTCGGTAATTGGATGCACGAACCCCCAAGCCAATAACTACAATCCAAATGCGATTGCAGATGACGGGTCTTGTCAATTTGGTGAAGCTATCTATCAGCTTGAAAGCGAACAATACATTTCAGGATGTACTGACGATAGAGCAGACAACTTCAATCCAAACGCCACAATCGACGATGGTTCTTGCACCTTTGCTTCGGTAATTGGATGCACGAACCCCCAAGCCAATAACTACAATCCAAATGCGATTGCAGATGATGGGTCTTGTCAATTTGGTGAAGCTATTTATGAAATTCAGGGTGTTAATCCTGATACCGCCTATGTTGTTGGATGTACGGATGACCGCGCAGACAACTACAATCCAAGTGCGGTAATCGACGATGGCTCTTGCGTATTTGAACAGGTAATTGGATGTACGAACCCCGAAGCGAGCAACTACAACTCACAAGCGATTGCTGACGATGGCTCGTGCTTGTTCGATGAGGTTATCTACAACATCGAAGGAGTCAATCCCGACACCGCATATATCGCAGGATGTATGAACCCCGAAGCCGATAATTACAATTCATCGGCTACAATGGACGACGGCTCTTGCACTTTCGATAGCCAATTTGGATGTACGATTCAAGGGGCGCAGAACTACGACCCATCGGCACAAGCCGATGATGGCTCATGCGTATTTGTTCCTACGGCTTTTGAGCCTGAAAACATTACCTATGGTTGTACATACGCACAGGCTACCAACTATAACCCACAAGCGGAAGTAGACGATGGCTCATGTACGTTCACGGCTGACTCTTGCTCTATGGACGGGGGCGGAACTCCTACGAATCCAATAGGGATGTAATTCTGCTTAAAAATGAATCCTAATTTAGCATCACCATACATTACCGAATCGCCCAAGCGCACGGGATTGCTGATTTTTGCAGTCAGCACCCTTGTGATTGGCGCGGGTATGGTCGTATTGTATTTGGTTAGAAATTCGAGAAGAGACGCAGGATACCCCGAAGCAGATGAATCGCAGTTCAAGGTTATTTCACGAACGATGTTCATTCCAAATCCTGACGCACCGAAAAGAACTGAACCTCTTACAGGCGAAATAGCAGGATTACTTGGTGGGTTATTTGATGGAAGTGTCAACGCTTCGAATCAAGGTGACTACTCGGAGGCACTTCAAAACACAGGGAGAATAAGTGCGAATGTTGGTTGCAACCAAAAGTTCAACAAGCAACAAGACGTGGATGAGTTTAACCCTTCGGTCAATATCAATAAGTGCGGAAAGGGTGTGTGGGAGTTTCAAGATTACTTGGGTATGACTCCAAATGGCAGATATGACACGCAGACGCTCATAAAGCACAAGGCGTGGCTTTCAAGTGTAAATCAAGGATAAGATGAGTTTCGCAGACGACCAATACGACGTTATGGTTGGGGGGTCTAATGACTTTCCTCAACGTGTTTTGAATGAATCATACGTTCAGCAAGCCCCACTTGCGTTCGCACCGACATCGGGGCCAAAAAAATCATACAAAAAAGTGTCAGGAAATTCAGAAGAAACGCCTTCAACAAGTGTCGTAAAAGAAATTCAGGAAGAACAACAAAACCTTTCTGACCGCCTTGATAAACTTGAAAACGAAGCACCACAAAAGACACGTAGTGCGAAAGAGTTTTGGAAGAAGCACCATAAAAAAATCAAAACGGGTCTTTTGGTAGGTGTTGCGCTCTATGCGGGCTACCGACTTTTTTTGAAGGATAAGTTCAGCTTCAAGTTTGGCGGAGGAGGTCACACACCAATGGATAGTACCCCACCGCCTATGTCGATGGAGTCGGGTGGTGAAATCACATCGGGAGATATTTAATCATGACAAGAACCCAAAGAGAGCGTCAGGCAGAAGCCATCATTGAGTCACAATTCCCTTTGCCTTCAAACATTGATTGCAAGGGTCTTGTCGATACCAATGCGCTTATGAATGCCGAAAAAACTCTTTTATCCAATGAGGTTCTTGTAAAGAGGGGTTCGGAGAGAAAGATGGCAGAAGCTAAATTGTCCGCGCTCTCCGCTCAACGAAAGGTTCTCGACGAGATATACATTTTCAAGCGTTGTAGAGAATTAGAGCAAATAGACATCGAAAAGAAGCAACTCGATGCCATTTCTGCAATAAGGGACGACGATAAATCTTTGGATACGCGCACCTTTGACGACAGGACTTTATTTGTGGTGTTTGGTGTGACTGCCGTGGCTCTTGCTATGGCTTACTTTTTAAGAAAGCGTGGATAATTCAGTCAAGATATTGGCTGATTTTATCGTTAAGGACAAGCAGAAAGTTATTCGATTCCTTAATGAAGGTGGCTACGCCTCTCTGCCTCGTTATGCTACGACTATGGAGGTCAACTATGCCGTTTCAGAGCATATTTTTGACCAACAATTCCTTGAAGGTATTTCCGAACTTATTTTCAGAAACTACCGCAACCAATCAGGCCCGCCACCGCCTTTGGCAGATGTAGGCGGAGCAGTTGCTTCGGGAGGAGAAGTAGCGGAGGGCGCAAACCCTTGGACATACGTTATCAAAATTGCCGAAGTCGGTGCTAAACTCTTTGTTCAAGCAAAGCAAGCCGAGAATCAAAGGGCAGTTTTGACGGCACAAAGTGAACTTTCGGAGCGTCAATTGGAGTATCAAACTGAATTAGCGCGTCAAAAAGCGAAGCAACAATTCGCTTTTAACCTCCTACAAGCACAAAAAGATTCGCCCGAAAAAACAACGGAAAAAAACCTTATTTTACTCTTTGGCGTCATCGCATTTTTAGGAATCGCATACTATGCAACCAAACAAAGTTCTTCAAGACAAGTTAGCTGAACTCGTAGCACTACGCATTGTTCATCAGCGCGAAGAACTCGTGCATTTTTTGCGTACCCGAACAAATAGGTTAGTGCCCCAAGACATTGACAATGCAGGAATCGCTCATGTGTTGTCTGAAATGATTTACGACGAGAGAGACCAAGACCGCGCTATGAAAGTGATATTGGGTCAAACGGAGTACCTTAACATCGCGCCATTACTTCTTGTGGGTCTTATTCTTTCGGGCATAGGGGCTACTGCGGGTGTTGTCCAAGCCGTTCGGGTGAGCCAAGAGGAGCGCGAAAGTGCCATAAGTGGCTTGACACTTCAACAAATCGAATATGACAAGGCGATAGTTGAAAATCGCCAAAAAATGTCACAAGAATTTTTGGCAAATGTTCTTGCTAATGAAAGGGACATACAAGTCAAGAAACAAGCTATCGTAGCGCAGGAAGGGCGACAAAAAATAATTTATTTGCTTATTTTTATAGCAATTTTAACGACATCTTTCGCACTAATCTTGAATAAGAAGTAATGGGTTTCCCCTCAAATAGAACTTGTTGGAGTCAATGTCCAAATACTACTTCGATTTCAATTTTTTCAACGGGTTGTCCGACGGCATATCCGCTGAATAACAAGCCTAATTGTACGCCTTCCGTTTGTTGGTCTAACTGCCCTAACACAACTGCGGTAAGTACCTATGGCAATTGCCCAAGCGGGTATCCCAATACGATAAAGCCAACGTGCTTTGAGCCTATATCCGACTTGCTTGATTGGGAAAATGAGGCCGTTGATGCAGGGGGTTTTGATGACGGCAAGCCTGACAATACCCCAACGATACCATCTTCACCATCGGGTGGGGGTTCGTCTTCGAGTTCAGATACACCCATTGGAGCAGGAGGCTTTACTACGTCACGAATTTGTTGGTCAGGATGCCCTAATAGTGTTCCTGTAAGCATTTTAGGTAGTTCATGCCCCGCGACATATCCCTACACCGAGAAACCAAGTTGCGGAGCGTTTGGAAGTTCTGCACCCGACAATAGTGCAGAAATTGATGCGTTGCTTGGCACGATTGAGGAGCAACAGGCTTTGCTCGACCAACTTATGGTTTTGCAAAGTCAACCTTCCCAAGACAATAGCCAAGAAATCGCGGCTTTGATGGCTCTTATACAAGCGCAACAGGAGCAACTTTCGCTCGCGCAAAGTTCAAATCAAGGTTCGGCACAAGTGCAAGCACTTGAAAACCAATTGGCACTCTTGCAGGGTCAGTTATTGAGCGCACAAAGCCAACCACAACAACCCGCGTTGGATAGTGGTGCTTTGCAAGGATTGCAACAACAAATTGCGTTGATGCAACAACAATTTATGGCACAACAACAGGCCATGTTTGAATCACAAAAAGCATCGCAAGCAGGAGTCGGTAGCGGTGTGCCTACATGGGCTATTATAGGTGGCGTAGCCGTAGTTGGTCTACTCACCTTTATTGCAACAAAAAAGTAAACTATGTCACTCCCTTATCAATCCCAATTCTGCACATTTGACTCCTTGCCACAAATGGTAAGTGTCAACTCTTCGGGTACGGCTATTTCGAACGGAGACAAAAGACAAGACGTTCGTGATGGTATTCGCAAGTCAACTTGTTTCAAAGTAAGCGATGCCCCGCAGAATGTTCGTTCAAAGTGTAGCAACTTCTCTGCACTCAACGCGATTGACAATGGCGATTGTTGTCACCCCGTAGTCAAAAATGCACTTGAAAGCCTCAAAAGAATAGTTGACCTCGGAGGCACAGGTAGTGGCATATCTTCATCGAATCTCAATGAGATGATGAATAGGTGTGTCAATAGTTGGAACACCTACGGCAATTTCAGCAACTCCGAAAAGGAGCGTGTAGGACGTTACTGCCGTCAGATGGCATCGCAATACTACAATGAATTAAGGGGAAAGTACACGACTTGTAAAGCCAACTTCAACCCTGCAAATTTCAACGAGACGAATACCAACGAGATTTGCGGTTGTATGGACGATGTTGCGGTCAACTACGACCCGTCAGCAACGAATAGCAACGGAATTTGTGGTATTTGTGAGTATGCTGATGACAGACCCGAAACCGCTTGGGGTACGGATAGTCAAGGCAATGAGGTTGTTTATGTAGGTAGCGGTAACGACGATAAGCCACCAATGGGGGGCACTTCGCCCGTTGGCGGAGGTGGTTCAAATTCGTATGGGCCGATTTGTTGGTCGCCATGCCCTAATACAACGTCAGTTCAGTCAGCTACAAGCTACTGCCCGCCTTCTTACCCCTATTATTCAAAGCCTACGTGCGATAGACCTTCGAGCAATCTTTCGTTGGATAGCATAACTGACCGAATAGCAGAATTGACCGATATTCTCGCCAATAGACCTGCGCCAACTACGGCTACTTCTAATGCCGAAATTGAGGCGTTGCGTAGTGAGATGTCGATGTTGCAAAACCTTTATATGCAGGGTCAGCAGAGTATGCCTTATGGCGAAGAGCCTAAAACTTCGGGTATGGGCAACATCCCCGCTTGGGCTATCGTAGGCGCAGTAGCCGTCATAGGCTTGGTTGTGGTGTTGAACAAGCGCAAAGGAGCAGGAGTATCCATGCCCGCCCCTTCCCCTATGCCCGTAGCTTAATGATGCCCAATGAAAGTTGATGGGATACCGAATCAAGCCATACACGAAAAAGCGAGCCAAAACTCTCGGAGTAGAGGTGAAGCCGTCACGTGTAAAGGGAAAAAAGATAGATGTATTCAAAAAGGGGGAGAAGGTTGCAAGTGTTGGCGCAATAGGGTACAACGATTATCCGACATGGATGGAGTTGGAGAGCAAGGGCAAAGTGCCAAAGGGGACGGCAAACAAGCGACGGAGGCTATACAAGATTCGTCACAAAAAAGACAAAGACCAAAAAGGGACTGCGGGTTTTTACGCGGATAAACTTTTGTGGTAATTATTTATTATTTTAGCAAAAACAATTACGATGAGACAACAAACGAACAGAAGAGCGTCAGCACGTGCTTCAAGAGCACAAGCCGCTCGTCGCCAAGCCCGTAAGAAGGCAGTCGCCCGCTCTACGGGTGGCATGATGAATGCTACGGGCGCACAAACTCGTTTCAGAACACCCGCAGGAGGCTTCACTAACGCCACAGGAAACGGGCGTGACAAGGCACGTAAGGCCGCGAATATCTTAACACCCTTCTTGTGATGGCAGTACCAAAAAGATTACAACCTTGGATGAATCACTTGAATAAGGTGAGAAAGGCAAACCCTTCGCTTTCGCTTAAAGACGCGATGAAGAAGGCCAAAAAAACTTACAAAAAATAATCATGGAAAATATCTATGCTTGGTTCGGAGGCAGAAAACTCTTTTTTGGGCTTTTGCTCTTCGTTATCTCGACCCTGTTGTTCTTGACGAGTGACAAAACTGATTTTGATGGTTGGTCTACCTTGGTGATGTGGATTTTCGGAATCTACGCAGTTGGTAACGTAGGCGAACACCTGTCTGATGGCATGAAGTCATCGCCCAAAGCAAAAAATTAACCCCTTAAAAAGAAGAAGATGAAAGGATTTCTCGACATCAAAGACCCCAACACGTTCTTGGGAGGTCAGAATGTTCACAATCTCTTGATTTTGGGCGCACTCGCGTTCATCATCACGAAGATTAAGTAATATCATAGAACATTTCAAGAGAAGCCTCTTCAAGCGAAGGGGTTTCTTTGTTTTAAGTCATGGCGAATAAGAGAGCAGGTCGTAAAGGTGTAGCGCAGACGCCCGCACCCAAGAAGGAGCGCATACGAGGGAGCAAAAAGAACCCCGTAGGTAGTGCCTCTAAAAGCACGTCCAAACCTATCAATTTTAGTGAGGCTTTGGTTAAAAAAATTCGCTCATTTCTGAAAGAGTATAACGAAGCCAATCCAAGCAAAAAAATCACCCTTCCTACTGCCAAAAAGGTGGTGCGAAGAGGTATGGGCGCATATAGCGCAACGCATCGACCTACGATTACAGGCGGAAGACCCAATTCAAGGCAAGCATGGGGTTTAGCGAGGCTTCATGCCTTCGCTCGCAAAAAGTCGGGTTCTACCACCGCAAAAGGCGTGGTAAGGAGCAAAGCAGTTAAAAAGGCGTACACACAAGACAACGACCTGCTATGACAAATCAAGATAGAGAGAGGTACACCTTCAAAAATATATCTACCGCCCTATGTGTGATTTTGTTTTTTCTCTATGGGACGGAGAAGTTTCAAAGCGCGAAAGAAAAAGATGAGGCTTTGTCAACGATTATGACCCTACAAGACCAAAAAGAAAACTATGAATTGCAGGTCGATGAGTTGGGTCGCACGACCGCCACGCAAGCCGTCATGCTGATTGATGCAAAAAAGGACTATGAAAGCCTACTCTCGGACTTCACTCAACTGAAAAACACCAAAAGTGAGACCAAGGTCTATACCGAGACGCGGGTAGATAGCGTGTACGTCCCTACGACCATCGTAGACACGATGTTTGTTGATTTGGACACCCTTCCTGTTTACCGCTTTGTCAAAGATGACGAATACTTTTTTATTTCGGCAAGGGTGGGGGCAACAGAAACGCTTATTGAAAAGGTTTCATTTAAGAACGACATTACCTTTTCCCATCGGTGGGAGCGCAAAAATTTCTTGTCAAAAAAGACGTATTTTGTGGAGGTAAATAACACCAACCCATACGTCAGCATTCAAGGGCTTCAAAACTACACGATACAAGAGGATAAGAAGTTTTACGAGAGGGGTAGATTTTGGTATTTCGTTGGCTTGGGAAGTGGATTTTTATTAGCAAAATAATGGCAAATCAGAGCAAATCATTTGGTATATTCAGCGGTTCAGGCGGTGGCGGAGGTGGCGGTAGCATCACCATAAACAACCAAGCCGACACCCGTCTAATTACCTGTACGGGCACGGCAGATACTTTGGATGCGGAATCCACTTTGACATTTGACGGGACAACGTTAAATATTGGCGGAGAGATGAGAGCGGAGCAAGTGTATGTGAATATGCGCTTCACAGGCTCACCTGTAAATGGAAATTTCCTTGACGGCTCTCGCCTTGCAAGAGGACTTTTTTCTTCGGGGTCAGTTACGGGCGGAACAATTTACTATTTAGGGAGCGCAAGTATGGTAGTGGCTAATGCCTCTTCCGTAGCTACGGCATCGGGCTTGTTAGCCGTGGGCACGGATGCGGCTTCACCAACAGAGATGCTTTTAGAGGGTGCGGTTAAAGTGCCTAACAATGAGTTTTCTTCCGCCACCAAAGGCGATGTATTGTATCTCTCTGCCACATCAGGGGCGGTCACGGCTACTGCACCATCATCGGCAGGAGAGGTTGTGAGAGTTGTAGGGTATGTTTTAACTCCTGCGAGCGGTTATATTTATTGGTCTCCCGACAAAACTTGGCTTGAAATATGAGTAGCATAAACGGCATCAATACGGCAGATATTGATAACATCAATGGGCTTGGTGTAAATCACGGAGTCCCTGTCGGCACATCGGGAGTCCTGTGGACTAATCCCCTTTTTGTGGCTGAACGACCTACAAGTGGATTAAATATAACAGGCCAAACACGAGTCAACTCTTGGCAGTTCAGCACACGAACTGACATCATAGACATTAAGTATAGCCTGTACTCTACTTTTGCTTTAAGTTCAGCAAATGTCCTCTATTCCTCCACTTATCCAACTCAAAAGCAAAACATAGGTAGACCAAGTGGTCTGACCGACTCGGAATATGCGGAGTTGGGGGAGTCGCTTACCAACGTTGCAAAGTTTGCGCCATCTTTCAATGTTTGTTTCGCGGTTAAAACTGACGGCACTTTATGGTGGTGTGGACAAGGCAATCAATATATTACCACTTCAGGTTCAGGACAAGGAACGACAAATTCTTTTTATGGATGGTTGCAATATGGTACGGATACCGATTGGGTAGACGTTGTAGGTTTTGCGTCGTATCCTTACACCGTCCTTGCAATAAAAGGTAGCGCAGGTTCACAATATCTTCATGGGGCAGGATATAACGCGAATTACAGGACGGGTCAAGGAACGACAAGTGGAATAGTATATGACTTTGCTCGCGTAAAAAGTGGTGCAGCCGTCGATTGGTCTGCGAGCATAAGTAAAGTTGCTATGGATTCGAATGTCGCAATCGCAGTTACGGAATCGGGAGAGTTATACACTTGGGGAGAGGGTCAAAATGGAACTCTCGGTACAGGCACTTTAACTGATTACCTATATCCCAACCAAATAGGTGTCGATACCGATTGGCAGATACCATTTGCGGAGGCACGAGCATCCTACGTTATCAAAACGGATGGCACTTTATGGGCTTGTCTTCAAAGTAACACTTACTTTCGTATTATCGGCAATGGAGGAGTCCCCACTCTTACATTTAATCAAGTCGGCACGGATACTGACTACGAATACATCACGACTATGGGAAGTGTCAGCCCGAACGTTGATAATCGCGGTTTGATATGCGCTAAAAAGAATGGCTCGTGGTATGTCAATGCGGCCTTGAAAGTGGGTGATTGGTCGCAGACGCTCGTAGACATTTATGATACTTATTCAGGCATTGACACTTGGTATGCTTACAATGATGCGCTTCAAGCCAATGACGTAACTAAATCAATAAACTTCCTTTCGCCCACCGCTGAACAATTCCAATCGAGCCTTTATGGGCAGGGGATAATAGTAGCCCTCGCCGCGACATGATAGCTGACAACCTATACACTTCAATCGTCACGTCCGAGGACGAATTGCATACATTTTGGTACGACCCAAGCCTACCCTCTTATGCCTTTACTTTCATAGAGCAAAGCCTCGATGAATGTATAAATAATGAGGACGGAACGTACACCGCCTCGTACTACGCAATCGAGGTTCTTGATGGAGAAAGTTTTTCATATAGTTATATGACCACAACGGGAGTTGTGCGAGGATTGGTTGGAGCGGGTATTTATGGCATAAAACCTGACGAATGACAAATCAAACACTACAATCATTCGGTATTCAGTCGGGTAGCGGTGGTGGTAGTGCTACGGATGCACAAAGAGTCATCGCAACCGCCAAAAACAAATCGGGCGGTACTTTGTTGAAAGGCACTCCCGTACACGCAATTACACCCATCTCTTCGGGACAAATTGTGGAAGTCATCGCGGCACGTGCTGATACGCCTTCCGCGATGCCCGCGACGCTTGTTTTGGATGTAGAATTAGATGATGAGGAGGAGGGTGATGCCATCATTGTTGGCTTTATACAGGGCGTAGACACGTCAGGATTTACCGCAGGTGATGTTGTCTATGTTGGGACAACGGGGGGATATACCAAAACAAAACCTGTTTACCCTAACCTTATTCAAAATATCGGAGTAATCGTAAAAGTGAGCGCGTCTGCGGGGTCGGGTATTGTATATGGTTCGGGCAGGTCAAATGACGTTCCAAATCTTGCCGAAGGCACACTATTTATTGGCTCGTCCACGAACACAACGACAACCCCTTACAGGTTTCCTACATCGTCGCCAAGCGACAATCAGTTCTTACTTTACGATTCGTCGAGTACCGCATTTCTTGCTTCCGACTTAAAACCCCGTATGTCTTATTTTATGGGTGGCACAATTACGGGGTGGGGAATAGGGGCAAAATTGGTTATGAATAAAACGCCTAATGGCAGTTTACTCTCATCGTCAGTAGCAAGCCCTGTTTTGAGCACAACGAGCGATTTAACGGAATATACGATACCCAACCTTGATGACTCTTTGCAGACAACCATAAGGTTTTCAGGATTTGTAACGTGTGAGGGCACGATAGCTTCGTCCATCACATTTCGGGTAGATATAGGTCTTTCAACACCCTCGAATGGCGCAACATCAGCCACATTTACGATGACGAATGGCACATCGCAATTTGCAGTATCTACCACATCAGGAGCGATGAACTTCTTTAACTATACGGCCTCATTTACCTCCGTATCCAACCAACTTATCATAGTATCATTAGCCAATACAAGCGCAATAACTGCAATTACGTCGGGTGATGTAAAAATCAATGCGCGAGTCGATATTGAGCAAAACTACACTTCATAATGAACGAAGAAAACGCTTCAATGCAGGTATCATATCAGATTCCTGAAAATATGGGACAAACCCTCTCGGAAATTTTCGCATGGACATTTTTTCTTATCATGTTAGGCGAAGTTGTATATGGTGAGACGGAAAAAAAGAAGATTCTTGCTTTTTGGGGTATTAAATAATAATTTTCAACATAATTCCATTTTTTTGGGTTATATTTTTGCTTGAAATTGAACGAAAATGTTAGAAGCCTTATCAAGCTACGAGTGGATAGTGTTGTTGACGGGACTCGTAGGCGTGTATTTTAAGCTAAACAACGATATGTTGAAGGTCAAGAGTCGTGTTATGGTTCTTGAACGTAGCGAAACCGAGGTGAAGAAGATGCTTCAAAGCCTTCTCGACGCGGTAAACGACATCAAGTTGCTTTTAGCAGAACACGGCATCAAGTCCAAATAATCATGCGTGAGTTAAAGAAGATTGTCGTTCATTGTAGCGCAACGCAGGAGGGAAAGGATTATAGCGTTGAGACGATAAGAAAATGGCATACCGACCCCAAACCCAAAGGCAGGGGGTGGTCGGATGTGGGATACCACTATATCATAAGAAACGATGAACATGGAACGATTGAGTTAGGTCGTGATGTTCAGCGTTCGGGTGCTCACGTCAAAGGAGAAAATGCTGATTCTATTGGCATTTGTTACGTCGGGGGTGTTGATAAAGACATGAAGGCAAAGGATACTATGACCGATGTTCAAGAGGCTTCTTTGCGTAAACTTGTCGCGTCCTTACGGATGGTCTTTGGCGACTTGAAGTTGTACGGGCATAATGATTTTACAAATACGAAAGCGTGTCCAAGTTTCAAGGTCAAGGAAAAGTTCCCCGAATTGGTCGATTGAGCGACCCGTTCATAAATAGCATTGAATTTATCAAGGCTTCATCGTCACTCACAAATGACGAAAAAAATTTATTGATTTCCCTTATCTTGCAGGACAGAAATGAAGCCGTCTTGAATGCTATTCAGCAGGATAGAACATTAAACCGAAAAAAATAAGAATCATGGCAAAAGCAGGAATGGGTTCAGGTCTTGTAAAGACCGCAGTTGCATTGGTAAGCCTCGGCTTGACCATCTTTGTTGCGGGATACGCTTGGACAATGGGTAAGAGTAAGGGCGCGAAGTAATCGACGCTTTTACGGAACACATTTTAGGGGCTACGTGCCCCTTTTTGTGTTGTCGTATTTTTGCTATATTAAATGATAACCAAAATGTATTGCTATGCGACGAGTGCTCACTACGACGATAACCTTTTTCGTCTTACTTCTTGGTGTAGGCGAAAACCCCGTTCAAGAAATCATTAACGCCCAAGAAAAAGCAGGTTGCCAAGACCCTTACGCGCTCAACTACTGCCACACCTGTACGATTTCAGGAGGCGTTTGCTTTTACGACGAAGAGTTCAGGAAATCATGCGAAGACCCATCAATTCATTGGAAATCAAAATACAATCCGCTAAATGAGCACAAGGCTCACTACAAGGTCGTCAGCTTTGAAGAGTGTTGGAAAGATTGGGACGTGAATATCTATGATTCCTTGGGAAGAACGCTTTGGTTTTCTGATATGCCAAATCAGAAATGGAACGGAAAAGATTTAATAGGCGATTATCTTCCGACAGGTGTTTATTTTATGACGATAAAGGGCGAGACACGTGGAAATACAAAAGAGGTTGACATCTTGACCGAAATTGAGATTTATTATCCTGAATTTTAATATGATTAGATTTGTGAGACGCAACTTAACTCAATGAAAATCACTAACATAATTTTACTTCTTGTGCTTTCAGTAACATCTGCCATTGCACAAAGTCAGCAATGTGGAACGGATGCGCTTATCATGGGACTGCCTCGTCAAGTGCGCTCAATGCCTCCTCCCGAAGTAGATTTAGATACGGCAGAAGTCATTGTAATTCCTGTTGTATTCCATGTCGTACACTTGGGAGAACCGATAGGAGAAGGCACAAACATTAGTGATGAGCAGATACAAAGTGCAGTCGTCGCTCTGAACGAGGACTTCCGAAAGATTGAAGGGACAAATGGTGACGGCTTGGGTGTCGATACGAAGATTGAGTTTTGCTTGGCTTCGCGCACCCCCGACAATCAGCCTACGACGGGTATCGTAAGGCATGACGGCTCTGACCTATTCTATGAGGTCACTTTTTCGGGGCAGTATCAAATCGTCTACTATGCACAAGATGGTGTAACAAGTGCGGGGCAATTTACATCTTCCCTTCAAGGTGTTCCTGCCTCTTACATGAAGCAGACCTTGGGGTGTTGGGACACCGATAATTACTTCAACATTTGGGTGGTAACGGAAATTGATGGCAACGATGGGGGTAATGGTATCCAAGGATTTTCTTTCGTGGGGTATGGTAGCAGTTTTTGTGCCGACGGCCCTGTTCAGTTATACAACGTAACAGGCACTACGGGCAACATCAAAACGGGCAATCTAAATAAGACAACGACTCACGAAGCGGGTCATGCCTTCAACTTGTTTCACACCTTTGGTTTGTCGGGTGTGTCAGGTGGCAGTTGTACCGAAACGAATTGCGAAACGCAAGGCGACCAAGTGTGTGATACTCCGCCAACTTCGGCAAACACAAGTTGTAATCCTGAATTTGCGTCTTGTCCTGACGCGCAGTTGGAGAACTACATGGATTACACACCGCAGTCATGCCGAAATACTTTTACACAAGGTCAGGCAGAGCGTATGCGTGATGAGTTGTGGAATAAAGTCAATGGATTCACTCAAAGCCTCGGTTGCTTGCCTGTCGTCGATTTAGATGGCGGTATATCGGCTATGTCTATTGGCAATCCAAACTGCGAAACTACATTCGACGTAAGCGTTACCATTGCTAATTATGGGGTTCAAGATTTGACCAATCCGACCATCACATTTTCTTTTGGTTCAAACATTCAAAATTTTGACTTGGAACTCACGTTGGTGGCGGGTCAAACACACACCCAATCCTTTGAATTGACCTCCTTATCGTCAGCGACGATAGATGCGAATGTAACATTTCAAGAAGATGAGGACTACCTCGCTAACAACACGGAAAGTACGGAGTTCATTTATGAGCAAGGCAACGTGCTTCGGGTAGAAATTTCACCTGACGTTTGGTCAAATGAAATAGATTGGGAACTATTTGATGAGAGTGGTGAGGTCATCGCGTATGGCGGTAACTACCCTGTATTTTCGCAAGATTCAACGTTTGTTGAAGAGGTTTGCTTGTATGGGGCTTGCTACACTTTTGTGATGACTGATGGCGCAGGTGATGGTATGTGTCAATGGGATTTGAATGGTGATGGGATTTGTGATGGTTCATCCGATGCCTTCTTAAAAATCTATTTGAATAACGAGATAATCTATGATTTAAGCGCATTAGAAGACATTGATTTTGGGTCGATGCTCACCTTTGAATTTTGCGACCAAATCGTAGATTGTGAAGGCGATGTAGATGGCGATAACATGGTTGGGGTGAACGACCTATTAGCTATTCTTGCCAACATTGGTTGTATATCAACGTCAGAGCCGTGTGAGGGCGACCTTGATGGCAACGGCACTACTGACAATGCTGATTTACAAGCGGTACTTGCCAATTATGGAAATTTTTGTTCGGGAATTGCCCTTTCAGAAATAGTGAATGAAAAAGAGCCTACACTTATGCCAAAGGCTTTTGACTATGAAGCCCCTATCGGGTTGTATGATGTAATGGGTCGAAAAGTGTCAAACGACAAATCCGTATTGCGTAGAGGCATCTACATCGAGGTGTATGTCGATGACGCGGGTAATGTGGCTACACGCAAGATTTTCCTTCAATGATTCGAGGGTTAATTTTCATACTATCGCTACTGACGTTCTCGCAAGCGAACGCACAATGGTGCGATATGGAAATTCTTGGGTTTGACCCTGTAACTCTTGAAATAACGTTAGCTATCAATGGTGCGGAGTGCGGTACGGAAGCGGACTCCATAGGAGAATTTATTTTGGGTTTGACATTCGACCCGCCCGTACCTGCCGAAGAAAATCCTTTTGATTGCTTTTACCAAGAAGGCTTTTCTCTTTTGCTTTTCCCCCTTGATTTCCCCTTTGTCAATATCGGTCAAGGTTCAGACGAAATTATTCAGCAAGGCGATACATTATCCTTCAATATCATAGAAAGCCAACCCTTTGGTTTCGATGCCTCCCTTTGTTGGCAAGAGGCTATCAATAGTGGGGCTTTTGATGAGTGCATAACAATATACATCCACCAAATCAACGATAGCGACAGCTATTACGGAGATTCGGGTCTTGGGGGATTTCCGTATCCTGACTTAATCCCCGAAAACAATACACTTACGTTTTCTTTTACGGATGCCTGTGGAGGATTGCCCCCACCCCCACTTGACGGAGGGTGTACTGATGAGGATGCTATCAACTATGATGAAGATGCGGACTTCGACGATGGTAGTTGTTTGTTTGTAGACCTCTCAATTCCATACACACTTATTCAGTTTGGTTGTGATACTGCAACCTTCGATTGGACATTTCAGCCTGATATTAAGGTGTGGAACTTTGGCGACGTTATGCCTGACGAATACTGCATAGACGTTTTTCTCAATGGCGAGACCGAACCATACCAAACGGAGTGTTACAATACACCTATCCCTTATGGAGAGTATGTTCTGATAGAAATGCCCACATACTTTCCCGAACAGGATGGATATAATATCCCGTTGGAATCAATAGCTTTTGTCCTATCAAACGTTGAGGGAGACAACAACCCTTCTAACGATGACATCTTTGTAGGGGAAATCGGCATCATTTATCCCAATAACTGCATAATAGAAGGTTGTACTGACGAATCGGCATCCAATTACGACCCCGAAGCTAACGTAGACGATGGCTCGTGCGAGTATCCCGTAATGGGTTGCACCGACCCCGAAGCATTGAACTACAATCCACTTGCCACGGAAGACGATGGCTCGTGCGAATATCCTGTTTTGGGTTGTACCGACCCCGAAGCGTTGAACTACAATCCACTTGCCACGGAAGATGACGGCTCGTGTGAGTATCCAATTTTAGATGCAGAATTGGAACTATTGACCAATGCGGGCTTGTTCTGCGACACGTTGCTTGGTGAATACTTTATACCCGTTGTTTACTTTATCAATACGGGTAACGTGCCTATCACGAGCCTTTGTGCGATGTACTCTACCAACGTCGAAAGTGTCTTTGCTTGCGACTATCAAATTACTTACGAAGGTGAGCAAGTGCTTGTGATTTTCCCCGAAATTTATGAGCAAAATAATGGCGAAATATCGGTCGAGATTTTAAGTATTAACGGCTTTCCCGTAGAAGGAAATCTCTACACGGCATCGGACATCATTACGTTTGGGACGTTTGAATGTATTGAGGGTTGTATGGATGAAAATGCTCTGAACTACGACCCTTTAGCACAAACGGAAGACGGGAGTTGTCAATACGAGGGCAACCCAAACGGGGATTGTGATGACCCCCCTCTTTATATTCCAAACGTTTTCAGCCCGAACAATGACGGAAAAAATGATTATTGGAAGGCGGTAACTCCCGCTGAATGTTGGAGGGAGTTTGAGTTAATCGTATTCAACCGATGGGGAGGAATCGTTTGGCAAACCGACGACCCTAATGCTTTTTGGCTTGGAGAGGGAGAAGGATTAACCCACTACGTTGCCGATGGGGTATATGTCTATAAGGTGAGTGCCGTAGGTTATGATGTCTCGAATTGGGTTGTTCGGACAGGTCACGTGACGATTTTCCGCTGATAGTTCATAATTGTTTCCCAATGCCAATCAAGATTCTGATTGACAAGCCTTATTTCGTCGTCAGAGAGGCTTAAATCGCGCTCTTCGTAGAGCGGAAGGGTGGTGTTGCCCTTGTAGTGCAAAAGGTCTTCAAAACGCTCATTTCGAGGTTGGATGCGAAACTTTTTTGATAGTAAACGCAAATTGGCCTCGAAATCTTCTTGTAGGTCTTCAAGACGGAGCACTACCATGTTCTGACACATCTTTGGAAATTCGTGAAAGATGAAGTTCAGCTTGTAGCTACGAAGAGCAAAGAGGTTCTTATGCCTTTTCATCGTAACAAGATTCCTGTCAGCCATAATTTCTTCTCCCACTTCACCCGCAATGTTTGGTATGTTTTGGTCTTTTATCGAAAAAAATTCAGAGGTAATAAAATCTGAAAAATTCAATGAATGAAAGTGTTCGGGAACGTGCCACTTTTTTCGGTAAAAACTTTCAGCCCACGTGTATGGGTCACGCACCATGATGACAAGCAGTAAATCCTTGGGATAGTTCTCCTTTCTCTTTGTCCAAAAGTGCTTGTGACCATAGTCCTCGCAATGCTCGATATTCAAGTTGTGCTGAATGAGGCGTTGTGCATAGTAAGTACCGCTACAACGCTCTCCAAGTATTTTGAATCGGGAAACACCTTTTCCCTTCCGCAAAAAAGGCTCGTTAGGGTAGCTGAACTTTATCATATCAATCAAACAACCCCTTTGGCTCTTCAACTTCCTCCGCCTCTACAACTTCTTCTTCGTTGTTGCCGTCGGAAAGTGCTTGGGCAAAAACATTGGACTTGCCAAAGTTCCGTGCTGAACGCTTATTGACTTCGATGATTTCGTCGCCATCCAACGTAAGGAAGCCACCACCTTCGACCACGTTGTCGTAGTGAAGCGAAGACCCAAGTTGAAACTCTTTGGGAACGAGTTTTAAGAGTTGTTTAAGGCACGTCTTTTTCAGCATCCAACCCTGCGGGTCTTTGTCCCGATTAAACCAAATACCTTTGTTTCCTGCCTTGCTGATGGACTGAATTTCCTGCAATTCAGAACGCGACATCACCTTAAACATAGGCTCTCCTTCTCGAAACTTGACGACCGAGTAAACGTGCGTCAGTTGACCTCTCTCTCCCGCAGAGGGCTTATGATTCAAGAAGGGGTCAAGGCCAAGACCATATTCAAAGTCGTCGGTTTCATAGACGAGTTCTGCGCTGATGGATTTGATAGCGGGATTGCGATATGCCAACTTTACAAGCCCCTGATAGCCCAACTGAAATTGGCAAACATCGCCATACGGAATGAGCCAACACTCACCGACTTCGGGTGAGGGACTCAAGCCATACTCTGCACATAGAAGGAGCGAAGCAAAAAGCGAGGCAGGGTTCTTCTCCACGACGGCAAGCAACTTCTTATCACGCTTTACGGCATTGTAAGCCATAGCAAGAAAACGCTCAACATTGATGTTAGGATTTGTGGTTAGCAAGTCCGTAATCCTGTCCTTATAGGCATAGAGTTGGTTCTTAAAGAGCGTGACGTTAGCCTTGCGCTTATCGGTTGTTATTTTTGATGTAGACATTGTATTCGTGGTATTGGTCTAACTTGAACGTCTTGGTGAATCCTTCGTGTCGTATTTCTTCGTAGTTCAGATGTCCTACAATTCTATTTGAATTTTCATCAATTTTTTTAAGGACATTGATTACCTCGCGCTTGAAACCTTCAATTTCTCGCTCGTGGATGTCGTGCTTGGGTGGGTCTACAAGAATTTCTGAAAGGTGAACCAAGTAGTCAAAAAGTTCTTTGCCTTGCTTGGACAAAGCGCGTATGTCTTTACGACTTTCTTTTTTGCTTTTCAGGTACATCTTTTAGCCCTTTGGTGATTTGCTTCATCATGCGGGCAAGTTGATACCACGCCTTAAATTTTTTGTACGAAAGTTGTACTGCCTTGTATGCCTTCTGAACAAGTATCACACCGCCAAAAACGATGCTCACAAGCATATTCGACAACAACATTTTCGCCTTCTTATGCCACGCTTTGTCTTTGGCATGAAAGCGGACATAGAACACATTTTCCTGAAACGTAGCCAAGAAGTAAATCAGCGAAAGTGCAAGATAGATTTGCACGAGTCGCAGGAGGATAAGTAGGACAATGCTCATGGTTTGTAATTAAGTTCTTTTTATTTCTCGAAACCCAAGTACACGAGTTCGCTATAAAGTTGTTTCAGCGATGCGCTCTCAACACTCTTCCCTGCCCGCGCTATCTCACCAATCATATACATCTCGGTATCATAAAGTTCAATCGCATCTATTCCGTAGACCTCGCTAATTTTTTGCACATTAACGTGCATCACGTTGCCTCCTTTACGCCATTTTGAAAGCGTCTGACGTGATATTCCTGTGTCTTTTTCTACATCGTTCATGGTCTTGCCTTTCACATACATCATAAGGAAAAGACCTTGCACAAAACTTTCTTTTGTCTTGTCGAGTAGGCGCAATAATCGAACGTCGTTGGGTGTGTAGTGGTATTCGCTCATATCTGACTTGTATAGTAGACCTTCTCCACCTCTGCAAACTCCGTCTTGTGCTTGCAGTCGTATGCGAGAGGACAATTTCTGCATCTTAACATAGAGGGCTTCGCCTTGAAACCATCTTTGAGTTGCTTTTCCAAATACACCTTTGCATCGGCTAACTCGCGCTCGTGCAAATCGTATTCGTCTTCGTCAACTTCAACTTTTATGATTCGATAATCTTTTTCATTTGTGGTACTAAAAACCCAAAAGTAAAATGGCACATCGTCAGTTTGAAAGAGGTTGCGAGCGATATACTTGTAATGCACCGCTTGCGTCAATAGCTTCATCTTTGGCTTATATGGGTTGGCTATATCCTCCCATCCAATCGGATTCCACTTGTCACGTATCAGACCCGAAGCCTTCAAATCAATAATCGCCAATTGCCCATCCACTTTCGCTATAATGTCCGTTGTGCCACGAGCATTGCCATATTCGATGTCTTCGCCTACGCTTTTGATTTCTATGTCGTAGTGCTTCAAGAGAGCCTTAAAGTTTGCTACCTGATACTCCATGCGCTCATAAGCCTTGGCAAGATTGCCATTTTTCAAACGCTTGGCTTCGGGAACTCGCTCACTATCGTAGGGTGGCAATGCCCCCGTACATTCATATTCAAACCATTGACCGAGAAGTTGGGCTTCGGAAGGTGGAAAGACAACCTTGTCCACATATTGCGCCTTGATTTTAAGACCACACTCTTCGCCCTCGATGTATGCCCGCATCGTTTTAAGGATGCTTTGGCTGATTTTTCTATCACTCATCGGTTGGGAATTTTTTCAGGGTGTAGTGATTGATGGAAGCTGTGAAGTATCTCATCATAATTGTTTTTACGTCTTCACGACCAAATCCCTCGGTTGCCAAAAACTCACGCAAAACGGGATAGCTGACAGGATACTTGCCAAACTTTTGTTCAAGCATATCGTAGAAGGGCTTTTTCATTTAATCAAATAATCTTCATCGCCATTTACTACTCTTACATCTGCCTTCGTTTCTATCCACACCTTTGCACCACATGACAACGGCTTACACGGAGCGTAAACCACCTCTGCGATGACGACTCCATCCTTGTCAAGGATATGCAACTTTTCAGCGTAATGATTCTTCTTCGATGTCTTACAGGTAATGACCGCTTCTTGCTCGTCATGCTTGGCATTGGAGCGAATCTTGTGCTTATTGATGTGGATACGTTTGAGCATTTGCGTATTGTGGTGCGCCCAACAGGACTTGAACCTGTAACCGCCTGATTATGAGTCAGGAGCACTAACCATTGTGCTATGGGCGCAGATGTTAGGTCAATTCATTAAAAACATTGATTCCCATAAGAACAAAGGCATACAACAACGCAATAAGCAAGGCATATTGAATCGTTTTGAAAATGACAGGCAAAACCTTGCTCCAAAAGAACCGCTCTAAATTGTGATATAATTCCATGTTCAATAGTTTTTCGTAGTCGGGGCGGGAATCGAACCCGCACTCTCCGTTCGGAGAAAAGCAGTTTAAGTGCTTCGTGTCTACCAATTCCACCACCCGACCAAGTACCCCCGACAGGACTCGAACCTGTAACCTACGCATTAGAAGTGCGTTGCGCTATCCTGTTGCGCTACGAGGGCATGGGGGCAAATTAGCCCCTATACAATCAAAGCCAACGTGAAGTTGAGATTACTTTTGAACACTTCGATGTAGTTTGGTCACGTCATAATTAGCGAGACCTTTTCCGCGATTGGCTCTCCACCATTGGCGGTTTTCCGCCTTACGATTTTCGTGCATGAACTCCTCGCAGTATTGCGCGTATGTTACCAATTCAGAGGTAAAGTTTGAAGTCCTACGCATGAATTGCACGATTTGCGTCTTGGAGAATGACTTGCGCTTACGCTTGCGCCCTCGCCCATCGCTCTTTCGTGGGTCTCCCTGTTTGCCCAACGACCACTCGTGGCGGGTCTTGGTATCACTCGACTTTCTCAAATCCCTCTTTACCTGTTTCTTGACCAAAACTTCGATTTGAGGCTTTGAATCTGCCACAAGGTTTACATCGAGGTTCATGATTTTCGAAATCATGAGTTCCTTTACCCCCACAATCATTTCCTGATATGTAGGGTATGAAAGAGGCGACTTGTCATCACCTACAATCGTTCTAAAAGCCTCACCATTGTAATTGATAGTGATGGGCTGACCCGTTACTCGATGAAACGCCTTCATCAATTTCTCAAAGTTCTCCATAGATGGTTTTTTGGAGTTGGACAAATAGTTGACGGGTGCAATGTATGGAGTGTCGGGTTTACTTCCAAATGACATCGCAATTTTGTAAATTCGCATCATGTTCAACAACCCAATTTTTGAATATGCGGGATTCAACAATCCTTTGGGTTCTGACCCGTATATAGTGTCGTTGGTGAACACAAATGACTTTGAAGAGGAAATCAGCCTTTTTAATGCCCAAGAAAATCTCATAAAAGAAAATTTAGGACTACCACAGGGTGTTACATCGAATGCCGAATGGATATTTGAGATGCCGTCAGAGCAAACCTTTACGTGCTTTGAGCCGTTGGTTGGATTCAACAATAACACCGATTTTTTCTTGGAGGACGAAAACGGGAATGTTTTACGCCAATTCAGGGTGACGGCAACGATAGATTCTTTTAAGGCCATTACGGAGGCTTTCAACGGGATTACAAATGAGGCTCTTTATCGGTTTGATAGCGTACCCCCAAGAATCATATTGAATGCTACCTCTGAATTTGCATCTTTCCCATTTGTCCAAGATGCAAGATTTGTCTTTTTTGTTACAAGTTTGCAGGAGGCGACTAAGGGTTTGCAGTTGGTGGAATTACGTGCCGTAAACTCTACTACCTATCCGTGCTTGGATAGATTTGCATTGACCGCAATACAAACGGGATTTAACAACAATGATTCGACGAATGCCTCGTCTTATGCAGAAATTTTGCAGACGACAAACTTTGCCCCCTTCGGTGTCGATTCTTTGGTTTTGCAGTCGCCAAAAATCACGAAGTTGGCAGAAAACCCCGTCTATGTTACTGAAAAGGACGCCAACGGCAACAGGGAGCAACAACAAGTCACTCTCTTGCGTAGCCCATATATGCGACCCAACCAAAGAGTCATCAGCAACCTCCGTAAAATTGATGGAGCGACTGAAATAAGTTTTACCTTGCCTAAAAGCACCTCTGCCACCCTATTTATCTACGACAAATACCGAATGATGCCATGATAAGACGAGAGCAATATGACGTAGCACATGACAATCCCATTTTGGCGCGTGTAAGACAATTCCACGAATCCAAAAAGAGCGACCCATACATCATTTACGTTGAAAACAAGAACACTTCAAGTCAGCAGGTAACTCTTTTTGACGCCCAAAACAATCTTGGGGTAAAAGGCAACAATTTATCAGCGGGAATTTCCGTCAATACTGCGTACAATTATACTACGGGCGCAAACTCCACTACGTCATTCAATACGGGGACTCAAACGTTCAACGCAGGAACGAACGCTAACTTTACAGAATATCCAAGCGTTATCTATGACTTGGGGGGAAAAACACTCGCCCAAGCCGAAAGCGAATTTAGCACGAATCCTGATTTTCCGATTTCGGTGCTCATTGTACAAACAGGCGTTACTGACACACTTGAATTTAAGTTTGCCACTTCGGATAGCACATTAACTAACCTTGACGTGGGACTACAATCTTTTGGCCTCACGCAGTCAACAACGCCTTTTTTCACCTATGGTCAGGCAGGGTCTTCTTACAACGAATTTTTGCAACAAATTTCCATACGCCCTATGCACATGGAAGGAAACTTCATCGAGTCAACAAACATCGCGGTAATTCAAACCAATGACTTCATCGTGGAGCAAGCTGATGTAACAGGACAATCCGCAAAAACATACATGGTGCTTAATCTCGACCCATATATGAGGTCTTCGCAACGCACGATGCCGACGTTCAATCTTATAGACGGAACTACATCGCTTACTCTTACGATTGGGCCAAATTCCAAGCAGACCATGTTCTTGTATGCCCTTGAAGAAATGGATAGTGCGGAAGAACTCGATGAAGCCGTGACACCCGAAACGATGGTCGAGGCAGATGTGTCCAAGCCCACGCGCCCCTTTGACGATTACGAACTACCAACGGATGGTTTTTCATCCTTTTAATCCGTGTTGAAAAAAGGCAATAAAGTGAACTAATTTTTACCATGCTTCATTTGTAATGATGAGCCACAAATCGTAATCTTGTGGCAAAATCATCAAAATGAATAAAAAGGTTTTATGGATTAGCTTGGCTTCCGTAGCTACATTGGGAGTTGCAGGTTTCTTTGTTTGGAGAGCGGTCAAAAAAAAGAAGGCAAATAAAGCTCTCGAAGAAAAAACACAAGATGCTGACTATGTAGAGGTGCAGGGTGCGGAAGACACGCAAGACGCTCCGCAGGAACAAGCCGAAGAACCGCAACAACAAACTCCGCCTCACATTGACATTGAGGAGAATGTAGTGTACTTATCTGCAAAGTGGTGTCCTGCCTGTAAGCAAAACCAAGAGGTAGCTGAAAAGCTATACGCTAAATACAAGGACAAGGTAGAGTTTATCATGCTCGATGCTGATGACGAAGACGCGAAAAGCTACGGATACCAATTGCAGATTCGCCATATCCCTACCCTCGCTTTTGTCAATGATGGCGAAAAAATTGATGAACTCGTCGGCCCACAAACGATGGAGCAATACGAGGAAAAAATGGCAAAGTATTTCCCTCAACTTTTTAAGAAAAAGGCAAAGATGGTTGCCAAGCCCGCCCCCGCCCCTTCCGCCCCTTCCGCCACTTCCGCCCCTCCCACTCCCGCTACACCACCACCTGCCCCACTTCCCAAGGCAGAAGTCGTAGAAGCACCTCAAAGTGAAACCAAAGCCCTTGTCGAGTCAACTGAACAAAATCATTCGGCTAACGGCAAAGGGCAAGTCAAACAAGAATCCGAAGAGAACAATGCTTGACAAGTACCCACTTCCTTATAGCTTCGATGCGTTAGAGCCGTATATATCAGCGGACACCATGCGAACTCATTACGAGAAGCACTACAACGCATATTGGGAAAACGCGAACGAAGAACTTAAAAAGAACGGGATAGAACCCAACATGACTGACATCGTAGAGTATGGCAGTTACGATGCTTCAAAGCGTTTGAGAAACAACTTTGGGGGGTACTATAATCACTCACTTTTTTGGTTCATGCTTCGCCCCACGAAAAAGGGGTTTAATAACCCCGATACTGAAACCGCAAAATTGATAGGCCGTGACTTTGGGTCTTTGCGAGATTTCAAAGATGAGTTTTCAAAGCAAAGTAAGATGCGCTTTGGTAGTGGGTGGGTTTGGTGGGTTTTTGACCCCAAGGATGGCAGTACCAAAGTCATAAACACCCCATATCAAGATTTTCCTGAAATGCCTGAATACGATTCGGTCGTGCCCCTTTTGGGAATTGACGTGTGGGAACACGCCTACTATCTCGACTACAAAAATGAGCGAGATAAATACGTTATGAATCTTCTCGACAATGCTATCAATTGGGCGTATGTCGAAGAGCGTGTGAAACAAAGCCTTAATATGCTATGAGTCAAAGAAGCGTACACGACGTAACCGATTGGAGCAGAAAATTTTTTGATAAGGTTATTGCCGATATAGAGGCAGACAAGCCTTTAAGCGTCTTGCGCTATGGCGATGGGGAGTTGACGTGTATGATGCACTCTAAAAAGGGAGGAGGCGGAGTCAACTACGACGGAGACCTTTATTCACCCATCTTGGGAAATATGATTAAGGATTCGATAATGAATCCAACGATTGCAGACAACTTTCACTACTGCCTCGGAGAGCATTGCCATCAGATAGGATTGATTCGAGACCTTACAAGGGATAGGATATGGAATGCCTCTATCAAGTTTGAAGATGCGTTTGTATTCGTTCACGCGGGTATGGATGGACGACTCCAAAAGTTGGTTGACTTGCTTAACCAAAAGCATAGCATTTTCGTCGCTCCCGAATACTTGCAAACTTTGCCGATAGCATTCAATGAGCGCGTGATTAGCCCAAAGAACAATAGCTTTGGAAAGAAGGACGACATCGCCAAAGAAATCATTTCCAAACTACCTGAAAATGAAACTTCGGTCGTCGTGTGTGCCCTTGGCATGAGTGCTATTCCTATCATCTTAAACCTTTACAGGAGCAACGGAAGCAAGCACACATTCATCGACATAGGAAGCGTATTTGACCCGTATGTAGAAGACGGAAAATACCGCTCACATTTCGAAAAAATTAAAACGAAATTAAACTTCAAAAATGACACAGGGAATAAGGGAAGAAATAGACAGGCTTCTTCAAAAGGCGCATTCAATAATGATGGAGGTAGAAAATATAACAGCCACCGAAAGCGAAAAAAAGCAAGCAAGAGAAGCGTGTCAGAAGCTCTATAATCAGATAAAGTTGCTTGACGAAAAGACCTACATCATGGTCACGGCAAGAACCACCGAGTATGACTGACTTACAACTTATGACCTTGGTCTATTTGGCGTTCCTAACTGCGATTATGATTGTTTTTTGTCGCAATAATCGTAGTTGACCAAAAGAGTCCAAGCGTTAAAGAATTTTTCGTGCATACCCGTCGTAAAATCACCGATGATAGAGCGATGGGGATAGAGGTAGAGCGATAGCTTTTCACCCGCCTCTTCGATTGGTATGATATACCACGCGCCTACGGGATGGCAGTAGATTGCTAAAAAGTCAATCTCCTCCTTCGTGTAGGCGTTTTTGCTTCCGCTTCCATTCGCGGCTTTGCATACATAGACATCACCGCTCGATTGGGTTTCTCTTACGGAAGATGTTAGCTTGACCTGAACACGGGCAAGTTTCTTCCCGTTGTCTACGATAAAGTCGTATTTGCATGGAGTAAAGGGTCGGGATGCAATGAGATTTAACTCCATTGTTTTTGCAAGAAAAAGCACCTCACCGATGTTATCCATGCCCCACAAATTAGGGTTTGAACAACACCGAGAGGTGCTTTCTTATTTGCAGTTATTCACAAGGTTTTCTCAATTACCTGCCTTGTCCTCGGTAGGCTTTCTTGTATTGAGAACTTGACTTATGCTTGCTTGACTTTGTTTTTGCGTGTATGCCCTTGCGCTTGGTAGTCCGACCAAAGGTTGTGAATGAGGTTGGAGAAATCTTCTTTGCCATCAGTCAACCATTTTTGCCAAAGCGCGAATCTTACCCGCATCAATGCCCTTGTCGATGTCGTCGTAAAGGTCGCTATGACCTACACGAATCTTTTCAACGCTCTTGGAGGTAAGAGATAGCCATTGGATGTCATTAAAGATGTAAAGGCTTTGACACGTCTCATCACAATCAATGTCTCCGCTATCCTCCACCTTCATGGTCGTGCCATCGGTAAACTTGAAAAAGATGTAAGAATCGCTCGTGCCACAACACCCTAAATCGCCACCCGTGACATACGCAAATAGAGCGCGTGTTTCATTGATGCTTATGAAGCTGAATTTTAGCTTTGTGACATTGTAGCCTACCTGCTCGAAGGTGGTTGCCTTCTTGCTATCACCTGTGAAGTCGTCAACCTCATTGATACGAAGAGATTGAGCAGAGAGTGTTGCCGTAGCAACGAGAGCCAAAAGGCTGAAAAAATAACGCATGATTAAAGATTAAATTTTACCAATTCCCCTGTGATGGGGTTCTTTTCGATTGTGTATTGTGCCACTTGCGTTGTATCGCCAAAGCGATTGGGCACTTCAATCATATCCGTGTAGATGGCGTATCCATGCTTTTTACGAAGCGTATGGATAGTTGCCGAAATACGAGTGTTGCCAAGGTCTTGGATGGCTTGCAAACTCGTGATTTTGCCGTACTCCTTGAAGTAAGTGAGCAGTCGGTCTGCGTGGGTTTGTTTTGACATGATAGATTATTCGATGACACCTGTTGGAACGATGACTACGTTGCCCACGAGGGCGATGTTGGCGTAGTGCGAAGCTAATTCATTGTAGGGTAGCTTGTTAATCAAGCCCTCCTCATTGACGTACATCTCGTAAGGCTCACCACCGATGGTTGTGTAGATGACCTGTATTTTGCCTTCTACCGCGCCTTGAAGCCACTTCAATTGTGGATACAGGATTTCCTCTACCCGCGCTTCTTTGCTTTCCACGTCAATGATGACCGCGTGATTCTTGGGAATGTTAGGCAGTTTCATGGTCGGCACTTTTCATCACGCTTTCCAAAGCCTCAACAATGCTATGCAGAATAACGGAATCGTCACGTAGACCGCCTACTGACCAATCGGTCAAGTATTGCGTCGTTTCCCACTCGCTGAACGTCTTGTAGTCGTAGATGCAAAACAACACCTCCTTTCCCTCTGCGTCCTTGTACAACATTCTCCACTCCTTCTGAACCTTGTCATCACCCGAAGGTGTGGGATATGTAGGTTCACCCAACACATTCACGATGTCGCTGTATCGAACCCCATTGAGTTCGGTAACTTTCGACGTACCTGCGATGCTCGGCACATCTTCGGTCTCTTCATAGACGCTAATCCCTTCAAGGATTTCGTGGTAGTTCTCCTCACCACGCGGAGGCTGATTCAGTTTCCTCATAGCACTTGTGTTTTGAATGATTACAAGCGCAATGTAAAACGGACTTTACTTACCAAGCAAGTGTTTGCGTATTTTTTTCTTCACAACCTATTGTTCAATCCACGGACGCATCATTTCCGTGAAGCACTCGCCATGTTCTGAATACACAAGATTTCCGTCAAGGCGAAACAAAAAAGCATATTGAGGAGATGCGTATTCATAGCTTAACTTATCGACTTTCTTACGCTCCATCTTACGTCGAAAGGCATTTACAGGAAAGATGATTTTCAGTCCATCCGACTGCAATTCATACCTATGCCCAAAGATTTCGGTAATCACAAGCCCTACTCCGCTATGCGCCATCAGTTGAAGTGAAAATGATGATAACCCAACCTCAAAGTCGATGGTGTCGCTTAAAGGAAGCGAAATAAGGACATTCTCGCGCTCATCTTGGAAGATGGAGTACGGACAATCGTCAGATTGCAAATGAGCGGTTAAAGGAAGCGTTAAAAGAGCAAGCAGAGTAAGTATTCGGCTCATCATTCAGGGTTTCCCCTAAAATAAAAAAAGAGGAGCATTTGCCCCTCTTTCTTGAACTCACTTAACGTGATTCGCAAAGCCTATCTTTTTTCAATCTATTCGATTGTCGCCATAAGGTCTTTAACCTCCGAGGTAATATCAACTTCTTCTCCACTTTCGAGTTGGCAGATGACCTCATAAATTTTCAGGTCACAACCTTTGGTAAACACCTCCTGTACTTCATCAAGAGAGAAAACCAAAGTACCCATATCTAAATCCGCGTCGTAGCTTGAACCTTTGGGTTGGAGAAATCGAGAAATCACAAACTCTTTGGCAGAATAAGTCAGTACAAGGGATGCTTTTTCGTCTACATCCTTGCCCGAAAAATAAACTCGTTGCAGATAAAAGGAGGTTGAATCCAAAGTCGGGGCGAACGCTATGGACACGCTGAATGGATTGTTGTCAATGGTTTTGTCGTAAGTGACAATCATTTGAGCGTTGACATTTGCACAGGTCAAAATAGACATGACAAGTGTCACAACGGAATTTTTAAGCGTCTTCATCACTATGGGGATTAGGGGTTTAACTCTGCCACAAAGTTAAGCGCACTTTACATACGGGTCAAGTGTTGTAATGTAAAAAAATGAAAAAAGGGGCGCAAAGCCCCTAATTTCATGTGTTTCGCTATGTGCGAATTACTTTACCTTCTTGATGATGAAGTAGGCCGCGACACCCACACCAACTGCGATAAGTGCCTGTTGGGTCGTCAATCCAAAAATCTTACCTGCTGAATCACCACTTTGCTTTCTCCAAGTTACGGGTTGCCCCGTTGCTCCCGCGTATAATCCTGTCGTTTGCGTGGGCCGTGGCTTAACGCTCGTACCTCTACTACATTGTCTTGAACACGTGTAGCCACAACAAGCTGAGTGGTTGGTCTCGTCGTATTCTAAACTATGTAGAGGGGTGTTTTCGTTTGTGTTTTCGGGATGGTCGGGGCATTGGCAGTCGCACGTTGAATACCAATCACTACAAGTATATGCCATGATTTATTATTTTTTAGTTTGCGTAAAAGCCGAAGAGTTGGAGCATTGTTTTCTTGCAGTGTAGCATCCGTATCTGCTACACACCTGCTTGATAAAATTGCCGTCTTTGTCGAGACAATCAACGCAACACCATGTAGGGTTTCCTTGTGCTCTTTGACTCCCGTTTCGACTTACATTGGGGCGTCCTGATTGCGCCCTAAAACTTCTTCTTCTCATTTTTTTGTGTTAGATGTTAAGGGGCTTCAAGCCCACTTTCTTCAAAATTGGTGCGGCAACGTAGTACCATACGCCTACTGCCACTACGATTAAACCGACTTCGTGTAAGAAGTCACTCATGGTGCTTGCCCGACCCGTTGCCATCATAAAGTTGGCATTTTTGCCTTGGGGTCTGACATTCACCACTCTTCTTTGTCCTGACGCTTGTCTGAATGCCTTTGTTGCAGTAGCCCTTTCTCCACCACAAATTTTGGTACACTCTTGAAGAGTGCCTGTGCCAACGCACCCCTCAAACCAAACGTCACAACCGCCTGTGGCTCTTGTAGGCGAATTAAATTTTTGTGCCATTGTATTCTTTGTTATTCTTTATTCTATGCCGTGCAATTTAAGGATTATTTTTTTCCTTTTTTTGCTTGTTGTTGCCTGTAAACTTTGGACGCTACGGCACGGCCTACCTCCATAGCTTCCTCATTGTCATATCTCTTGCCGTACTTGCTCTGATACTTTTTTGGGACGGCTTTCCCGCGATAGTTGCTCGCCACCTTCATAGCCAACTTATCAAAGTCGGAAACCTCCTTGCGAGGCTTTTTTGTCGTCCCGCCTTTCTCCATTTCCTTTGGCGCAAACTTCTCCGCATATAAAATGTTGAACGCGCTATCAGGTCTTGAAAACTCTTTAATGGTTCTTACCAAGCCTTCAAGTCCGTCTTTTGCTTTGATTTGCGTCTTTTGAAATTTCATGGTAAAATCCAAATCAGGCTTAACCTTGAACGTTTTACCATTTGGCAATGTGATTGTACCCTTGTCAAAATCGGCAATGGATTCGGCAGAACGGATAACATTTCCGTCTACGTTGTACACGTTGTAAGTGATTGTTTCGCGCCCCGTTTTACCGCCTTTGGCAAATTCTGATGTGTAGTAGCGGGGAGTAGGCAAATCGAAGGTCGCTTTATCCTCGTATGCTTTTTTCAAGGCTTTATCTCGTTCCGCAAACTTTTGCCCGATGTCATGTTGAGCATATTCCCGAAGGGATGAAAGTTGGTCGTCAGAATCCATTTTCTTGATGCTTCGTTCGGCAACTTTGCCGACGTGCTTATGCCTCATCTTTTGTTCGGAACTGACGTTGCCTCCTTTGGCGTGTGTTGTACCGCCACAAGACATACACTTTTTCGTGCGCCCCCCGCGCTTCATGTTGTAGTTAAAGACAAACGTCTTGCTTCCTTTTTTGATGTAGACGTATCCGTCGTCCTCAAACGCATCAGCAATGGCAGTATAGTCGGGCTGAATCAAGTAGTTCCTTTCGAGTTCATCCAAACTCATGCCGTAGTCAGAGCCAATGTTAGCAATGACCTCTTCTGCCGTTCGGTTTTCAGCCTGTAAACTATAAAGTATTGCATCGTATTCTTCTTCGCGGACTTTTTCAACGAACCTATCCATGTGTCCATTGTTGGGGTATTTCTCCTCCTTCTCCTCGGCTATCTCATACTCATCTTCCAAATTATGACGTTCAGCATATTCCTCAACATTGTCTTCATCAATATCATCTGACATTGCCTCTGCCATGCCCATAGCCCAATCACGGAAACCAATTCTATCAATTTCATAGAATCTTTCGGGGTCAATGAGTCCCTCCATACCTCCCGTGTCGTCAATCCAACTCGCTACAAAATCTTCGGGGCTATCCCACTCTCCGAGGTATTGGTCATCGAGTTGTTCCGCATCTATCCCGTAATCTTCAAGGTATTCAGCCTTTGCTAACGCCTCATCGGTGGTTACTTCGCCTCCTTGGGCGTAGGATTTTCTGCTTTTTTTAGTCGAAGAGCCGAGCAACGCTCCCACTCCTGCCGCTACGATATATTGAATCATTTGATTTGTCGTATTTGGCAATAAAAATACAAAAAAAAAAGAGAGGGCTTTCGCCCCCTCTCCATTGAATGAAAATTGATAACCAAATACTGACTTGCTATGCTATGCGTAGTCGTATTCGGCTCGCAATCTATGCACCTTGCCCACGTTAACCAAATCGAGTTATCAACAAAGAAGCGTTAGTCCAAAGATGCGAGCACGTTCGGTTTAATGTAAACGAGTTTGTGGGCATGAAGTTTTTGGCTCGTAACAAAAACGCGGATGTCTGCACTACGCATCAGACCCGTAAAGTAAACCTTGCCTTCATTTCTTTCTAAATCGAAGGATGCGGTATGGATGTCGTCGGTCAATGTCCACACCCAATCCGCCTCTTTCTCGTTATCGACAAACGATATTACGTGGTTGGCAATGCGGTGATTGTCAGTAATAAAAACCTTTTGGCTTAAAGCAAAAAAAGGTAGTGCCACCAATGTGGCGAGGACGCTTAACTTTCTCATAACGTAGGGGTTTTGTTACCCTAATATACGAAAGAGTCGTTAAGTGGTCTTTACACCCCCATCGTTTTTTTCCGATAGACCAAAAGGCTCACGCCACCCACGAGAAGGAGTGCGCCCCCGACAAGGAGTTTTATGATGTTATTTGATTGGCTATAAACCCCATCTTCACCCGAATAATTCGATGAGTCAAGAGGTGCTAAAATACCCGTCAGTCCGTAATCGCTATTCGTCTCTTCGGCTACCTGCTGACTTTCAACCTCGCATTCTGATGAGTTTAAGCCTGATTCGGGAATCTGACTCATATAGGCGTTGGTAATCCGCGTTTTTCCCCACGCACCTGCACTATCGTCCCAAAAACTTAGTGTCTCCCTGTTGTCTATATGGATGAAGTTCGAATAGATGCCAATGCCATTGATTCCCAATCCTCGCAGTTTGCGGTACAATGGGCCTTTGCACTTGAAGTCGTCGTAGAACTTTTTAAGGTAGGTGTTACGGGAGTTGGGGTTAGAAAAAACGAAATCAATGGCTCTGCCCGACAAATGACGAGAATCGGACACGCCACCCGCGATGGAGTTGCCCGTAGGAGTCCTCAATGTGCTTGTAATCGTCATGGGAACGCCATAGTGGTCTCTAATCGCTTGAAGCCCTTTTATCGTAGTATCAGCAACCTCGTGACACCTCGGAGCATCTAACGACTTGGAGTACAACTCTGATTCGTTGAAACTCCTGCTTATTTGGCGTGTGCCTCCCCTACATATTTCAGCCATTGTCTTTTTTCTTGAAGTTAAGAATTTGCATCTCGTGCTTGGTGATGTCCCAAAGAATCACCGCTGAAATACTTGCGAGTACACCTATCCAAAATGCCTTTTTATCTTCCTTTGACCACATTTTACAAAAATAATTATTTGCATTTAATTTTCGTAATTTAGCCCTATGGCTTACCAAAAATGCTATGGGAAATACGTGGCTAACGACCCGTGTTATCCCTTTTGCTCTAAACCTGATGGAAGTGGGTGCGATTACTCCCCTGTGGGTGAGACGCAAGGAAGCAATCCTTATGGCTTGACGGGAGAGCCATATAGCGTAACATATAGCGACCAAGGCAAGTTGACGGGCAACTTTGATACCCGCGTCTACGTCCCTACAATTGACCCCTACCAAGTTCAAGTGCCTCCTACTAATAGCTTTTCGGGATTCCTTCCCGCAAGACAATACCTTGGCTTTGAGGGAGGGGGCAGTCAGCAATGTGCATTTTCTCGCGCTACGGGAACACCTGAAAGCATAACGCAGGGTGGCTCAACAACTGAACTTACTGCCGTACCTCGATACTCTACAAAGGACTTTTTCGCAGAGGGCGAAATGGATAAGCTAAACTCTAAACCTAACGGGGGTAGCCGTGAATCATGGAAACACGCATACAAGTGTGATTGTGGTAAGTGGTGTGTCGTGGAGGGCAACATGACTATGACCACGGCAGAAGTAAAAGAGCAATGCACACAAAGTGGTGGGGAGTGTGAACAAAAATGCCCCTCTTCGGTCTATCAAAATCCAAGAAAATAATGGGCGGTTTTTGTCATCACGAAGGAGGCCCACAAGGGGGCAATTGGTGCGGAGGGTTGACTTGCACCAATCCTGAAACGGGAAGTCAAGTAAGCTATCCCGCTTGTTGTGATATTGTTGCACAAGGATGCGGTGGCGTTGCTACGCCCTCCTCAACATCCACGAACACCAACTTCGGCACAGGAAAGCCTGTCGGTTCAGATTTAGAGATTGTCATGCTCGGTGCAGATGGCGATAAGACACCTGTACAAACGGCACAAGCGGGTGTTGCTTCGGGTATGCAGGGAATCATTTTGGTTGCCGTGCTATTCGGCACGATTTATTGGCTTACGGGGCTAACCTCAAAGAAGGGATAATCCTTTCGACGAATTGAATTTCTTTGAACGACGAAGTTTACGCTGAAAACGTGGCGTAAACCTTTGTTTTTCAATGTTAAGGGCAAAACAAGCCCTTTTTTTGCATACCTTAAAATGTAACCCTATGACACTTCCACAAGACGAATTTGGCGACATCTCTTTTCTCGACCAAAAAAAACTGAAAAAGCAAGAAAGTAAGATTGAAAGCGGAGAGATAGTGTGCAACAAAGACAACCCCGAAGAATGCGAAAATTGTAGCGGATGAAAGACGACGAAAACAAAGAGAACAAAGTTCTTGGCGATAACACTAATATCGGAATCAATCTTCGTTGGCTGATTCAAATTGTTGTTGTTAGCAGTATGGCCGTATGGGGTTATTTCAGCATCACAAGCCAAATCACCCATCTTGAAATTGCTATTATGCGTATGGAGCAAGAACAAGCCTTGAATAGCGAGTTTAGAATCAAATGGCCTCGCGGAGAAATGGGCAGTTTACCTGACGACGCAGAGCAAAATCTACGACTCAATCACATCGAAAGAAGGCTTGAAAAAATGGAAGATTGGGTAGATGAATTACGCATTGAAAACAAGCACTAACAAAGTAAAATATGGCTTGGAAAGAAATCTTCAAAGACGACAATACCTACAACGAGAAGTCCATTGTAGGTTTTTTGTCTTTTGCCGTAATGGTCGTAACCATGACTGCTGATACAATCACGGGATGGCTCGGCAATGACCTTGTAATCAACGAGTTTGTCTACAACTCATTTGTGGTAACTACCCTTGGATGTTTTGGCATCGCAGGGATAGAGAAGTTCGCAAAGAAAAAAGACGATTAAATCTTCAAATCACGAGAGAAAAGCCCCTGTCTTCCATCCATACTGATGGCGATGGGGGCTTCTTCTTCTTCCGCTGAATCAGCAAAAGCCTTGGCATAAGGCTCGCCCAAAGATGGCGCATAAAACGCCATCGAAGTATTTTCTTGCTTTTCGTTGTATGCCTTTCGATAGGCTTTGCTTACTATACTCATCGTATTCTTAAATTTTGCCACGAAATGCCCCGTAGGAATCCCGTTTCAATGGCTTTTTCTATAATGATTTGACGCAACTGACCATCTGAAAGTCGCGTCAATTCTCGCTTTCGCAAAGGTAACTCCAAAACTTCATTGCCCGCGAAATCGTAGTCCTGTTCGGGCATCATAACCCTGATGTTTCCGAGGTTGTCCATAGCCAAAATTGGGAAAGGAACGCCCTTCATCGTGATGTTCGAAGAGGGTATAACGTTGTATTCCTGATTGAAGTCACGACTGCCCTTTTTGTATCCGTCAAGGCTATATCTCATAACTGAAATTTAAGCAATCAAAACTTGCCAACCGAAGATTTTTCGGGTTACTCCTTCACTCCAAAATATACGAAATGGAAGCGGTATGGCTCTATGCCCAAATACAATTTCATCCACGACCCATAGTAGCGCAAAGCCCCCGAATCCCAAAATTCCCACCTTCCCGTATCGTCGTCTTTTGAAAGAATGTCTACGTGATACTCATGGAAAGTTAAGCCGTCTTCCTCGCCTTCTATAAGGTCTCCAATGTAGTTGCAGAAGTATTGAGGTTGCCCTTGAGCATCTTCCAAAACGACGCCAAACATCTCTTCTCCATCGGGTGTAGCAAAAAAGTCAACGTTGAAAATGACGTTCCATTCGACCATGCTTCCATCAGCATAAATCCAATCGGAATCTTGCTTTTCCCATCCTCTGATTCGTGTATAGGTCTTCTCAAACGAACCCTCCGTAGCAATGTATTGTGAGGATGCGACGAGGCTAAAAAACCAAGAGAAAATAAAAAGTAATTTTTTCATCATTTTTTTCGGTTTAAGAACGCAAAAGCAATAACGCCCACAACACCTGCTAACGCCACCGCTTGAACAATGGGGTTTTGAACGACCTTCTTAAAACTGCTTGGCGCAGTTGAAGCCGTTTCAACATCCATTTCCATAGCGACAGGCTGAATCGTGCTTTGCGCTTCAACAGGAGTCCCATAGTCCGTCGATAGAAGTGGAAAGTTTTCCTCATTAACCTCCAAACCTCCAATCGTAAGGACTTCTTCGTCTATTACGACGGGTTCGTCCTCGACCTCAACCTCTTCTTCGGGTGTTACGTCTTCTTCGGGTGTTTCCTCACCCGTAAACGTATCATCTTCTTCATCTCCCATGCCATCAAACTCACCCTCGGTAGTGGGTTCGCCATCAACCTCACCATCGTCAAAAATAGTTTCGTCATCTTGGGTTGTCGTACCTCCCGTTGTATCAGAAGTGCTTGTATCGTCCGCTTCCCCATCAACATCGTCAAACATTTCTCTGACTGCTTCTGCGCTTGAATCAGAGAATAGCTTGTTCAAGTCGTCGTCCGAAATCTGACCTTGTTCGATGCTGTCAATCAAATCTTGCTCCGCTCCGAGAACTTCGATTTCAGCGTCTTCGGGCAAAAAGATACCTTCGGGTTCACGGGTATCGTCAGTAAGCGTTTCTCGCGCCTCATTGATGTCATCACTCACCACGACTTCGCCACGAAACTGCGCCACCTCCTCTTGCCCCTCCAAAGGAACTTCGTAGTATTCCAACTTCACCAATCCTTCGGGCATTGGTACTGCCTCATAGCCGTACTCGTTCGATGTTGGGCTGAATGTTTGGAGTACAACTTGCCCCTCGTATAGCACATCGTCAGAATCAAACCAATCGTATGTGCCGACCATCTCTTCGGGCAAAAGAATCGCTCCCGATTGTGTGTTGCTTGGAGGGAATGCGCCTCTCCAATCAAATTGGTCGGGGTATTTTTCGTACAATTTTGAAACCACACAGGCGGTAAGTTTCCTTTTGTTCGCGCCATACGCTATCGCTTCGTCCGAAATCTGAAAATTATTCCACGTCGTATTCGTATGGTATTCTCCCAAAGTCATCGGGTCTGCATCGGCAAGCGCAGAAAGTCCCAATTCATTGACCAAATACCCCTTCAACCAAGTAAGGTAGTAGGGGTGAAAGGCATTTATCGTTCCGCCATAAGAGTTGGACGTACCCGACCACCACGCAGTACCCAATGGGTTATTTTCAACGTCATAACCCGTACAAATGCCATCATCACTTGCACTATGATATAAAGCGCAGTAAGCATCTAAATCATAAGGGTACTCTTCCTCGATGCACTCAACAGACAAGTCGTTGTACTCCTGCCACATCCTTTGCTCCGAGAAATTTTCGTTGTACGCCTCGTCAAAATCTTTCTTTGGAAAAAGTTCGCCCATTTGCATACGGCAAGCAAACTCCAAGTCGGCAGTTGACTTATAGAGGTCAGTACCCGACCCTAATCCTTCAAAGAAGATATAGCGCACCTTGCCTTCACACAATGGCGCACCCAATTCAGGTATGGTCTCCCAAGTATATCCTGAAATATCAAAGAAATCTTCAACGCTACAAATCGCATTTGGGTCATAGAAAGGGTTCAACCCATAGTTTGCAGAAGCGGAGGGGTCGGTTATATTTTCTCCGTGCTTTCTGAACTTGAAAAGCGGTACGGCTATCTGCCCCACATTGTCACCCGTGGATAAATCCACATCGCCCCAAGCCGTAGAAGCAATAGGGTCTACGCTTGATGAAGGGTATCTCGAAACCTGATAGACGTAAGAATCAAATCCATTGACCATACACGTCTTTACTTGTTGACCATAGAAGGGGCTATTCGGATTTGTAATTGTCATGAGCGGGCCTTCCACCCCTGCATATTGTGGTATGTCAGGCCCATAATTTTGCTCGACAACATCAACAACCTCATCGCTTGCCCTAACCACCTTTAACTGAACATCGACCTCTTGCCCCATGCCGTGTCCGTGGTCTACAACCAATTTTGCGCCTACGCTATCACCCGCGACACATTGAGTTCGAGGCTCTGAAAGGCTAATAAAATCAGGCCCGCTACCGCATTCTTTTAACCACATCTTACAAGAACCCATCTTGGCTTCTCTTTCGGGAGAGCCGTATGGATATGCTTGCGAAATAGCATGATTCCATCGCCAAAAGCGACAAGCAATATCGCAGTTCATTGAACTACCAAAGGGAGCACTTTCGAAAACGTAAGTCGTCGATTGAGTTCCGTCAGGGCTTGTGCAAGTACATTGAGCCATTTTTATTTCTTTTTAATTTTTCCAACCAATTCTTTGCCTTTGGCAAGAACGCCATCCAACTTACCTTTTTTGTAAAGGAAAAACAACCCTCCTGCAATTACCGCAAACCAAAATAGCTTTCTCGCTCCACCACCCGTTGAATCTTCGTAGGAAGGTGCGCTTGACGCATAAGAAGTTGTCCTCTTATTTTGAGACCCATCGGTCGTAACGGGGATAGTAGATACCGAATCAACCTTCATTTGTTGTGAATCGGAATTGTTGGACGAGGAGGTAGGGGCAGAAGCGGGTCTTGGTTCGGTTTCTACGACTCCGCCAAGTGGCTCACAACCTTGCGCTATCAGCTTGTCATCAAATTGTCCCGAAAGGAATGACGCCTTTCTTTGCTTTCTAAAATTAAGGCTTGCCAAAGCGGAAGCATCGCCACTATCGACCCGTTTTTGGGCATCTTGAATGTCTTTGTTAAGCGACAATAGGGTTGTGCAAACAGGCATTTTCTTTGAATTTGCCACTAAAATACGTCTTTTCACACATTTTTTTCTTCAAACGCTTGGAGGAATGGAAAGTGCGCTTTACATTTGTATCAGAGTTAAACCCCTAATCTTTCCAAACTGATGAAATTCAAGGAAACATTCAAAGTTGTTTTGCCCAATGTTGCAATGACTACGGCATACGACATCGACACCGACCGCGCAACCGACGTGGAAATGGACACTACAATTTGCATCGACCCCGACCATCATTATGGCGGATGGTACGAAACTTACGATGTCGCCACGGGCGGTGATAGGTTTTATGCCGAGGGAGTGCTTGAAACACGCCACGACGAAGAAGGCAACGTCTACCTCACAGGTTTCGACGGATGCTTCGAGTTGCCTGACTTCATTCTTGAACGCCTTAAAGAAAAAGGCATAATCGACGAGTTATGACGAAGCAAACGTGCATCCTGTGTGGTGAAGATTTTACGGGGTATGGGCATAATCCTGCCCCCCTTCACCCCTATTCCGAGGCAAGGTGTTGCGACGACTGCAACTACACGCAAGTCCTTCCTGCCCGAATTGAGTTGTTATTCAACAAATCCAAGTGACCATGAATGAGACCATGTACAACGATTTCACCGACCCGTTGAAAGAGAAGGTGGATTCTTTGACTGCGAACCAAGAGAAGTTCAACCATATCATCAACGTTGAGCATATCTTCGATGATGTAGTGGGAGACAACCCCTATGAGGGCACAAAGATGGGTGTAGAACTTGTCTCGCAACTCCGACAAAATCAATTTCGCACGATGACGGACGAACAAATTGATGCGTTCGTAGACGTACTGATTCGTGCCTTTGACATTAAAAACCGCCTGTGATGCAAAGTGTGGACTACAACGGCTACGCCAACCGAGAAACGTGGCTTATGAGTGTATGGGACGTTATTCCTGCCCTTGCCGAAGAAGCCATAGAGCAAAACCTACCGCAAGTCGATGCCGATTGGTGCAAAGACGAGTTTATGGATATGGCTGACTTACTTATGCCCCACAAGAAGTTTGGGGACAACATCGTGACCGACCTTTTGACGGGTGCAATAGACCGCATTGATTGGGACGAAATTGAAGAACACGTGAACGACCAAATCATTTACGAAAAATGAGCGACATCAAAGATTTACAGGTCAAAGAGTGGATTCTTGGCCTGACCAAAGAGCATAAAATCATGCTCCTCGAAAACGCTATCAAAGACAAGAATGTGATGGCTCACATGGCACTTGTAAAAATCCTTGTGGAAGCACCTCTTTCCCAAGGTGGATTGAGTTCTGATGACATCCCACGACCTGATGACCCGAAATTTGAAAAATACTTCGATGAAAAGGAAGCATAAAAGCAAGCCTATGAAGCCCGAAGAACTTAAATTGGGCTTCTTGAATCTCGATTGGGATGAGAAAATAAACGTGTTATGCGCCACCAAAGAAAGCCAAGATTTGGGGACATATTTAACTCTACTTTGTTGGCTGATGGAGACCCCGACCAAATATGGCGGAATCGAAATTCAGTCGATACCTGAAAAGGCTTATTGGAGCGTGTAATAGGAAGCCCCTTCGGGGGCTTTTTTTATTTCTTGGTGTAGAGGTAAACCAAACCTGCCCCTATCACTATCAGAGAACCCCAAAAGAGGTTGTTACTCTTCATAGTGGATTTTGGAAGTGAAAACCCCAACTTTTGTTCCATTTGGAGTTGTCTTAACCGAGCGTCGTGTTCACGTTGGGCACGTATCTTATTTCGAGCCATAGCCCCTTCCATTTCGGCACGGGTCATCCGCTTTGCACAAACGCCTTCGTAGTTGTCATCAACCAAGCATTCTTGTAGCGTTGTTGCCATAGCTTAATGAATCGGTTTTTGAAGGTGGTTAAGTGTATAGATAGCCTCCTGCAATTGTGCGTTGTTGTACCGCAAGATGAGGCGATTCTTTACGGATGAATAGTCATCGACAAAGAGTGCGCCCAAGGCAAGGATGGCAATAAATGCTTTGTTCTTCATTTTCATTTAGGACTTTAAGGAATAAAAAGAGGTGGCAATTACCACCTCTTTCTTTTTCTATCGACTTGCCAATCACATAAAGCTAAAACCCGTTCCGATATTGCGAGGACGCATTGGTCTTGGTCTTGGCTTTGGTCTTCTCCGACGTGATGCAGGGGGTGGCATCAAAGATGCGGGTGTTACGGGAAACGTTGGAGTGCTTGGCACGTAAGGTGGCATACCTCCACCCCCTCCCGAAATAACGGGTACGATTGGGTCGCGTGGAGGTGCGGGGAATACGGGCGTTGGGGGAACGCCTCCACCTTGACCAAATTCTAAATCATTTTGAGGGGTAGCAAGGTCGTCCAAAAGGCTATCAACGCCTCCGAAATCACCGCCCGAAATGTCAATAGGGTCAGCCAAAGAATCTAACAACCACTCTGCGCCTTGAAATCCACCCGATTGATTAGCGTAGCAACCCGAAGCACCACGGAAACTGCTTCTTTGAAGGGTTGTTCCGCTCATTGATGCGGGACAAGGGCATTGGCATGGGCCTCCAAGCCTTTTACAACCCTCTTCTTTTTGTTGGCAATATGGGTCAAGACAACAATCACAATCAAAGACATTGCCACCTGTTACCGCGTTGCGGAAAGAACTACGTCTTCCTGACTGCGCCATCATGCCCATAGCAAGTGCTCCGCGTCTTGCAGAGGCGGGACTTACCGCCCTTCTTCTGCCACGAAATCTATTATTTGCTCTCATTTTTTTTGTTCTAATTAGTACGCCCCTAAAATAAAAAAAAAGAGCGACTATTTTGTCGCTCTTTCTCTGCCCGTCAAAGAGGGTTTATCGAATCTTCAATCCGCCCCAATGAGAGGTAAAGCGTCCCGTAGCCGAGCGCATATTTGATGAATCGCTCGTCATTTGTTCGATGCTCGCCACGCCATAGTAACCGCAAACTGCATTGCTGAACGACGATATGCTTTCAAGGCTCATGGCACACGTCCAAAATACTTGCCCGCTATGACAAGCAACCGCAAATTTGTCTTGGCAATGAGCGCAACAATTTGCACTTGGCCCGCCTATGATACCACACTTGCAGTCCTTTCTTCTGCCTCCGTCGTCACCTACTGCGCCCACAAAACTGCGTGAGCCTTTCTTCGGGTCTTTCGTGCCCGTAAGTGTGCCTACACTACCGCCATACACGCAAAGCGTCGTTCCGTTCCATGTCCAATCTTGGTCTGCGCTTGGATTGTAGTTGTCAGCCGAAGGGTCAACGCATCCATAGTTCACCAAAGCACATTGGTTGACCGAAATAAAGTCAGAGCCATACGTGTAGTCAACGTATCCCAAGTCGGGTGTCCACCCATCGCAACCCATAGATACCCATTGTCCGTTCTGCCTTGTAAGCCACATACATGAGCCATTTTCTTCCGTTGCCGAGGGGTTGAAATTCTCTGCACTTGACATCGTACATCCCGCAGTATTGACAAGAGGGCCAATAGGGTCATTGCCTCCCGTTACCTGATTTCGGAAACTCTTCCGACCCGATTGCGCCATCATGCCCATCGCAATACCACCTCTTTTGGCTCGTGCCAAGCGAGAAGCGGGTACGGGACGACCTGACGCTTTTCTATATCTTCTCATAATCGTTTTTTTTTTTACTCGTTTTATTTCAATACAAAAATACTTTTTTTAAGCATTTTCTTTTTGGGTAAGTATGTAGTTCCTTCCGTTGTACACCAATGTCGCTACCGCAATTCCATAGAGAGCGGTTCTCTGCATCTGCGACAAATCTTTGCATGAATATGCCACGTACCCCAAAAAAGGAGCAATAAGGAAAACATCAGCAAGCCTTACCCATTGGGACTTGCTTACCTCCTTACAAGTATCCTCACTTTTCGAAAGTACACTCATTCATTTGCGTTGTTATGCACTCACCACCACACTTCCAATCGTAGTGCTCACATTCCAATGTCTTGGGCGAAGCGCATCCAAATACAAAGAATAGGGGCAAAGCATAAATCCAATTCTCCATTACTTGTCCTTTTCTTGTTCTACCCTCCACGTTCCAACTGCGCTACCGAGAGCAAGACCCGCGAAGACGATGCCATATCCAATAAGCAACTTGGTTTTGTCCTTATTGAACACGTCCAAATACTTGTAAAGGGCGAGCGTACCTGCAAAGACACCCGCATAAGCCCACGTAGCCATAATACGACCCACCTTCTCATCAGACACGCCATCAACGCCCTTGAACTTGTTTACCCCCGATGGACGTGAGGTACACAAATCACGACATTGTTGATACGTGCCTTCAAAGTCCCTGCAACTGCTAAACGGGCTAAAACCCCACTCCGTACATGGCTTAATGTCCTTTCCGACTTGATTTCTATATTTCATATTGATTTTCTAACTATTAGACCCTAAAAATACGAAAAAAAAAGAGCGACTATTGTCGCTATTGTTTGTACAACTCTCGTTGCTTTTGGTCATAGTTGTCGTAAGCCTCACACGACTTTTGGGGAGCACACGCGGTTAGCATTGCAATGGCAAAAACCAAGAGCCATTTGTATGAGATGTCATTCATAAAGTCGTAAATGAGCATTTAATGTATGAATTATCAGACAATCGCCTTTTGAGTAGCCCATATTGCACCCAATCCTGCCAAAGCACCCAAGATAGCCCCCGACACCTTTTGCTTGCTATACGTCATCCCTAAACCCGCTCCGACAAAGACAAGACCCGAACCCGCAAAAAGGAAATTACCCCACCCACAATCTCGACCCTTACACTCTTTGCCCTTGTACACGGCATAAACGCTCAAAGGCAAAATAGCCCCCGCTACTGCACTACGGAGAGAACCAAACTTTGTTCCCTTGCCTATAAGGTGTCCGACATAAGCACCCGTCACAAGAATACCTGCGGGTAACGCTACCTTTTCTATTTCGGACACTTCTTCCATTACTTCTTTTTATTCAAAAACGACATAGCAAGAGCACTTAATCCAACAACCAAAGTGAACATCGTCATCATTCTGACTTTGGCATCGTTTCCACCCCCCGTAGCCTTGACAAACCCGCCCAAAGGCGCAACACCCCCAACTACTACATCTTTCTTGTTGCAGTTACCTGCTTCGTAGTGTTGTGTGGCAAACTGACGGCAATAACTTGCACTCCATCCGCTATGACTAAATCCGTGAAAGTCCAAATATGCGCCCGCGTCAAATGTGCCCCCGTCAGAGTGGCATTTCTTCGTTAGAGTTATCCCATAACAATCGCTTGCCACCCTGTCTTATGCTTGTGCAATTAACACCTCGTCATAGCCGTTCTCCAAGAGTTCTTCGGCCTTGTCTACCGCGTGTTTAACCTTCTCTTGGGACGTATGGTACATCAACATACCATCCTTCCTCCCTATAACTTGATATGGTTTTTCTTGATTCCTGCCCACTTGATATTCGTAAGTGCTGACGCGACCTCCTTTAGCCATCTTTCCTTTCGCGTCGATGTAGTATAAGTCGCCTTCATATTCAAATCCAATAGCTTCTTGACCCCATTCCTTTGCCCAAATTTTTATTGCTTTTATCAAACGCTTTTCGTTTTCTTCCCAAGCCTCATCGGTACTGAAAACCGAAACCTTCACGATGTCCTCTTCAATTATATCGCCTGACGATGATTTGTAGCCCCCATCAGTTTCGGTTTTTGTGAATCCTCCAAATTCATTTGCGACAAGTTCTTCCACTTCCGTTACACGTTCATTCAGTTCGGCATCAGAAATTTTATCGCCTACGTTCGAAGTGGATGGAACGTAAATCACAAAATTCTTGTCGAATTTGAACTCTTTATCCAAGAGACCTCCTTCGACATACTTCTTACGGGCCTTTTTATTGCTTTTGTCAAGCATGGCGACACCTGCACCTATTGCTCCTGCTATTAGGTATGGAAACATTATTTCCTCTTGTTAAATTATATTAGTCAACCAATTGACTGCCGTAGCTACAAGGTTTTTGCCTTCGCCCGTAGCTGAACGCATAGAGGACACTTCATCCTTGCAATCACGGCAATCGCACATTCCATTACTCATCAGCTTACCCCAACACTTTGGCCCACAAGGACAAGGCGTTCCACCCGTAGCCGAGCGCATAAAAGACAAGCCCTCTTTTTGTGGATTTCTTGCTATGCCTGTACAATTTCGTCTTTGTAGCCCTTGGGCACATCGACCACAAAAATTTGGCCCTGACTCCAAAAGAAAATTAGTGGCGTCCATAGCATTACCTGCATTGACTTGTGAACCATCGCCACACGTTATCATTAAGTCGTCTCCTTGATTCCCTTCGGGAACACACGTTTGGCAACTGATAAATTGCATGATTAGAATGTTAATTAGACCCTAAAAATAACCAATTATTTGCGCTTTTTTCGAGTTCTCTTTCTACGCCCCTTACCCGCACGACGTGATTTTGCTCTTTCACGCGCTTCTTTTGCTTCGCGCTCTTTCTCTCTCTTCTCTAACCTGTCGAGACGTGCCTGTAAATCTTCTGCCTTCTTGCGTTGCTTTTCAGCCTCTTTCTTGGCATCGTCAATTTGCTTTTGTACGGAAGGAGTAACGCCTTGCTCTTCGGGAGGGGTGTCATCACCTGCATCCATACCCGATGGCATAGTAGTCGCTTGACCTCCGTCCATATCAAAAACCCATATCCCCATACTTGGGACACTTTCGTTCTTGTTGATGGTAAACTGCGGGGGAGGGCTAAACCCTGCAAGTCCGTAGTTGGGGTTCTTGTTGTTGGAGTCCTTGCTATACGCATTGTTGAGGGCTACGTCGGCACGAATCTTTTGATAGATGCCTACGATGTCCTTGAACTGAAACACGTAGTCGGGGGCTAATGGTGAATGGTCGCTGAACTTCAAAATGATAACGTCGTCATCTTCAAAGAACCCGCCCAACTTGCCCCAATCAATCACCTTACCCGAACGCAAGCGCACACTTGCATCGTTCACCGCAAGGATAACGCCTTCTTTTTGGTCATCGACATCGTACCAAAAGAACTCCCCACTTAATCCCGTAGGCCCATTTTCCCACGTTCTAATGGGTCTTTTAGGTGCTTTTGCGCTTGCTTTCCCTTTCTTGGATTTGCCCGACAAAGAGAACTTACCCAACCTAACCGCTTTAACGGCCTCGGTAGTATTCGGATACTTCCCTGTAACCTCCCGATAGACCTCCCAAAACTCTTTCCTGTTAAGCCGACTACCCTTATCTCGTTTCCCGTTCCAACGTCCAATAGCACTTACGACCCGTGAACGCCTTTTTTGAGCCGTTGTAGGCTTTTTAGCACCCCGTTTAGTACCTGACCCTTGCTTTGCCATTTGAATCCCTTATTCGCGCTCTTTTGACCCCGTAGACATATCCAACCCAACACAACCCGCTTTACACTTCACCAATTTACCCAACATAGCCATCCCCGTAGGGATACCCGCGAGTTTTTTTTGACTGAACACCCTTGATAAATCTGAATACATCCCTTAAACCCTTTTTTTTGACCCTTGTTACCCTGCTTATCTGACTCTGACCTTGACTAACTACCAAACAACCGCCCTTGTCCTGATTGCTTATCCGACTTGGACTGACTCCCTTGTTTTTTTTTCTCCAAACAACCGAAAATGGACGCGCAATATACGACACGACACCCATAGGCTTTCCCACCTCCCCTCCGCTCCTCCTT
>Ga0208644_1000017_pt1 | contig 98369 bp, 76 predicted proteins | sample VirMetDEL_Nov_18_FD_184517 | JGI IMG/M metagenome (GOLD analysis project Ga0208644, IMG submission 184517) | Aqueous microbial communities from the Delaware River and Bay under freshwater to marine salinity gradient to study organic matter... | ecosystem: Environmental > Aquatic > Marine >...
TAGTGGTAATTGTAATAATTCATGCTTTTACGTAGCAAATGGTCAAATTCTTCCTGTGGAAGTTCCCGGGCTCGTTCTGTGTCCCAAACTGGACCGTCTGTGGGTTTACTGTGAAACGAAACTGCACGGGGTTTTTTTGCTTTTACTTTGACGCCTGCTACTGTAGCCATTTTTGATCCTTCTTGGAAAACTGTATTATAACAGATTTATCATTATAGTGCAAGTAATACCAAAGTACTACTCGAACTTTGGACTATTTACAGTTCAGACTGCCATAAATATAAGAATACTGGATTCTGACTTATGCCAAGATTAAGCATGTGGCGTGACAACCACTCAAACGATTATAGATTTTTTGATAAACGCATTTCCGAAGAGTTTACTATCGGTGGCACCGGAGTCTACTTACACAAATACATTGGCACGAACAGTCAGGCTAATGCCTATGCACTTACGTCAGAAGTCAGTGCCAATACAACAGTTTTAAGTTTTGCTAATGTCAGCACTTTTGAACCAGGACAAACTGTACAGGGTATAGGTATTGCTGCAAATACCACTATCACTGTGGCTAATAGTACAGCAAACACAGTCACAATCAGTGCCAATACCACAACCACAATAGCAAATGGTACACCTATTAGTGTTTATTGGAAAGATTGGGAACAGCCCGTATATCAGAATCAAAGTGCCCAAAACATACAGGACTTGTTGTTTTTAGAAAATAGAGATAGAAAGTATGACGAAGACGTTTATGTCATGCGCGGTATTTACACTGTTAACGACAATGATTTTGATTTGACACAGTTTGGTTTATTCTTAAATGCAGACACAGTTTATATGACGTTTCACTTAAATGACATGATTGCTACGCTGGGACGTAAAATCATGTCAGGTGACGTTATTGAACTACCTCACAAAAAAGACTACTATCCTTTAGATGCCACAATTCCTGCAGTCCTAAAAAGATTTTATGTAGTACAGGACTGTACTTTTAGTTCAGAAGGATTCAGTCAAACTTGGTGGCCGCACTTATGGCGTATCAAAATGACTCCGCTAGTGGATGCACAAGAATACAAAGATATTCTCAACAACATCGCAGCCAGCGAAAACACTTCTGAAACAATTGGCAATGTGTCCAGTAACTTCAGTAAGTTGTTGCAAATAAACGATGCTATTATAGAACAAGCAGAACAAGATGTAGATAAAAGCGGTAACAATATGGATGAACTCTATATTGTCCCACTTACTCCAACAGGCGCTCCAGGCGATCCTACTGGTCTTGGTGCAGATAACTCAAACACTTACGCAGGAAGTACTAGAACATTAGCAACAACAAGTCCAACTACTCCCAATGTTGCTATTCCTGCTTACTTAGGCGGTGATGGAACTGCTCCAAACGGATTTACTGTAACTGCTGGTACTTCTTTCCCCGGAAGTCCAACAATCGGGCAATATGTATTAAGGACAGATTACGTGCCGAATAGATTATTCCGTTACGATGGTGTTAGATGGATCAAAGTTGAAGACAATGTTCGCGCTAACTTGACTCCAGGTCCGGACAATAAGACACTACGCAGCATCTTTGTTAATGATACTACAACTTACACTAATCAAGAAGGCGAAAGATTTCCAACACGCCAAAGCCTTAGCAAGGCGCTTACACCCAAGGCAGATAACTAATGGCTTTACAACAGTTTTTCTACGACAAACAAATACGCAGATATATTACGCAGTTTATACGTATGGTATCAAACTTTCAAGTAGAGTTTGGCAAAGACAGAAACAGCAATACTACACTTCAACGTGTGCCTGTAATATATGGCGACAGCAGTAGGCAGGCAGCAGCAATTCTAAAACAAAACAGTGAAAACTATTTAAACAGCACACCTGCTATGGCAGTATACATTGCTGGAATGGAATATGATCGTAGTAGAATTATGAATCCCACTTACGTAGACAAAATGAACCTACGTGAACGTTATTATGATTCTCAGACTGGGCAACTGGCAACTACACAGGGTGATACTTTTACAGTAGAACGCTTGATGCCTGTGCCTTATAGACTGACTTTAAAATTAGACATTTGGACTAGCAACACTGAACAGAAACTCCAGATTCTGGAACAAATCTGTACATTATTCAACCCAGCACTAGAAATACAAAGCACAGACAACTACGTGGATTGGACCAGCATTACTTATGTATTGTTAAGTGGTGTCAGTTGGAGCAGTCGAACTGTACCTGTGGGAACAGATACTAATATAGACATAGCAACATTGACATTTGAATTGCCAATTTATATCAGTGCTCCAGCGCTGGTCAAAACATTGGGTGTGGTACAAAAAATTATTGCCAGCATCTACGATGCAGACGGCAATATCGACACCGCAATATACGACGAAGCAAATCTACTTAGTAGACAATACCTCACACCTCTTGATTATGGTGTAATTTTACTAAACGATGAGTTACGTTTAGTAAAATACAATGATCCAGTCGACGACAAATTTGGACAACAATACATTAAAGAACTTGCTGCTAATGTTAGTGCAAATGCTAATATTGTGTTAACAGATGCAGATGGTATTACCAGTGACATGTTAATTACTGGGTTAAGCCAACGCGGTACAGGCACTATAACTGCTAATACTGAAAGTACCACTATAACCGGTGTGAGCACTACATTTTCATCAGATATACGTGCTGGATTTACAATAGTCAGTCAAGACAATATATCTTTAGGCACAGTATCTAATGTTGTTAGCAACACTGAAATTACTTTATCCGCCAACGCAAATGCTAATGTATCAGCAAACGCCTACAATTTTATCAACAATGTTACAACCCCAAATACTACAGTAGTAAGTGTAAATGGTATTACAGTATTAGCAAATGATTTAATTACTGGTAACATAGGTGATAAGATTGTATTCAGCGAACGCATATATGAATATGGCGTAAATGAGCCATGGCGCAGTTTAATAAATGTTTATGGTAACTTAGTTAATGGTACTAGTCAAGTTCGTTTAGAATTAGCAGACGGCACAACAGAAGTTGTAGGTACAGTGGCTTACAACCCTGCCGATGACACTAGTTTGTTATATACTGTAGATGTAGACACAATACCAGCCAATACACTTTCACCTATCAACGCAATTATTGATCCCCAAAGTTCAAGACCTAACCGAGATTTACAAAAACTTGTTAATGGTACAAGATATTTGTTAGTTAATGACTACTCAAGTCCTGCAAATGTTGCAAACGTAGCAACTTACAACTGGGTCGGTGCAGACAATACCAGACTGGTGGCCAGTGCAAACGACATTATACAATTCAACGGGCAACATTGGGTCGTTATATTTGATGCAAGTGAACTAACTGATACATACTATGTAACCAACATGACCACAGGTACACAGTATGCATGGAACGGTAATACTTGGGCCAAGAGTTACGAAGGTTTCTATGAGGCAGGTAAATGGCAACTGGTAATATAAATTCAAGTTGTGGTGCAATGATCTATTGCACCACTACAAAACGTTATCTATTCTTACTACGTAACGACGGCAAGTTTCCCGACACTTGGGGACTTGTGGGTGGCAAAATAGAACGTGGAGAAAGTATACTTGCGGGATTGCACAGAGAAATTAGTGAAGAACTAGGTGGCCGAATTGAAGGCGCCAAAGTTATTCCCATAGAACAGTTTGTCAGCGACAACAAAAAATTTGTTTACCACACATTTTTAATCAAAGTAGAAGAAGAATTTGTACCAGACTTAAACCGAGAGCACAAAGGATTCTGCTGGGTGCCTTTGGAGTTCTTTCCAAAGCCATTGCACCCAGGCGTATTTAGAACTATCAGATTAGAAAAAAGTCGAAATAAGTTAAAGACGCAGGAAAAACTTAAAAGTTAGAATCTTCCAACTGCAACTTCAATTTCGCCAGGATCTTCTGTATCCTTACCGGTAATTGCTTTTCCAATTACAGCGCCACCGATATACTGATCAGTAGATTGAGCATACCCTGGCACTTCACTGGTAATCATTAAATCACCCTGTTTAACAATACCGACGGCTTTGCAGGGACAACGTCCAGTTAGTGCAATGTAAGGATGTGTTTGATTTCTAGTGGCCAATTCACCTACATAAGCATTCATTTTATGGCTAGGTTGTGTACTAACAACTCCAAGTACTCTTGTGTCTGCAGGCTGTGAGGATTTAGTAATTTCCTGCATGCCGCCTAAAACAACAACATCACCTGGTTCTAAAGGAACATCTGTAGCGTAACGTTCTGCCAAGTCAGCGTATTTTGCATTGGGTTCAAATCCTCCTGCAGTAATACCGTCATGAATTCTGATACTGTCGTTGGTGATGTCTACCGAAAGTTCACCAGAGGCACCTGTAAATGCGTCATTTTGTGCTTCAGTTCCTCGTCTAAATTGTACTTGTGTTGGCATTTAATAAACTCCGTAAATATTTATCGTTTTTTATGTCAGGACTCCGAGATCAACTGTTTCTAAAGAACCTGAAGGATCGTTCATGTCGTAGTTAGGAATAAGCGGAATTAAAAAAGCATCGAATGACGAACTTTCCCCTACATATGTTTCGCCTGATCCATAATCACTGTTACCAGCAGATCCTGGGAACGATGTTAATGTACTGTTAAAATAGCCACCAGCGCCGCCGCCGCCTGAACTGTAAGGATCACCGTTGCTCCAAAAAACACCATCACCTTCGATAATATAACTACTGGCGTTAACGTTTCCTGAGGCTATGTAGTTAGTTCCTGACACATTTCCACTTAATGTTAGTCCAGTTAGCGTACCAACTGATGTGATGTTTGTTTGTGCTGCTGTATCAAGTGTACCTGTTAACGTGGCTCCACTATTACCTATCTGTGCGGCTTCAACAGTTGTACCAGTCAGTGTTCCACTTAGTGTAAGTCCAGTTAATGTGCCTAAACTAGTAACATTGGTTTGTGCTGCTGTACTCAATGTACCAGTGAGAGTTGCTCCACTATTACCGATTGTAGCAGCTTCTACCGTTGTACCAGTTAGTGTACCCGATAAAGTTAAACCTGTTAAAGTTCCAAGTGAAGTGATATTTGTTTGGGCTGCGGTTTGTATTGTACCTGTCAGTGTAGCGCCTGAATTACCAATTGCAGCAGCATTTATGGTTGTACCGGTAAGTGTCCCACTTAGTGTCAATCCGGTTAATGTACCTAAACTGGTTATATTTGTCTGTGCTGCTGTTTGTATTGTGCCTGTTAGTGTTGCACCTGTGTTACCAATTGCGGCAGCATTTATAGTTGTTCCTGTTAGCGTACCACTGAGTGTAAGTCCAGTCAGCGTACCTAAACTTGTAATATTTGTCTGAGCAGCAGTTTGCAATACACCAGTAATGCTTGGCGCTTGAATAGCATCGAAATAACCAGTACTCCAATAGTTGCTGGTTCCTCCTAAACTCAAACTAGCGTTACCTGCAGGTGTTACACCAACATTGCTTTGCCAACTTGTAGTAGCGTGATTATATATCCAAGTTGCGACACCAACTCCACCGACATTACCTGCTAATATACCAGCACCGTCAATACCAGCACTAGTTGTTTGGTTATTGGCAACGATAATGTCTTTGTCATTTATTACAATAGTCCCACTATCAACGTAAGTTACGTTACCTGTAACTTGCAGATTGCCCTCAATAACGACTAAACCATTTTGTCCTGCACTTGCTGGATCGATAGTAATTGTGTCGTGTGTGCTGGTAATACTGTTACTACCAATTGTAATCTCGCCTGTAGTAAGACTGGAACCTACACTAGTAATGTTTGGTTGCGAAGCTTCTGTTACATACTGAGCAGTGCCTGCTGTAGTAGCAGAAGTTGCAGTGCCAGCGCTACCAGTGCTGTCGGCGTAAGTGGCATTGGCTACTGTTCCGGTTACATTAGCACCTGTGATGCTGGTTAATGCGCTTCCGTCGCCAGTAAAAGCAGTAGCAATGACATTGCCAGCAGTTAAATTGCCAGTTGCTTTTTCAAACGTAAATCGTGTGGTGCCCGCATCTGTAATAATAAAACTTTGTGCGCCGGTTGCGAGGTCCAACTCCATTGTGTTGGGAGTGCCATTGTAGAAGAACTTAGCGTCATCTGAATTACCAAACCTTAAATGGTCTACAGAAGAACTGCCATCTGAGAAATCAATAACTCTTGCGTAAATGCTTGTACCAGATAGCGTAGTATAGTAAAGATAATTGGTGCCGGGGTTGTAATAAAGTCCTGAGTCAATACCCAACGATGCATTGCCTGTCGTAGCGCCACTTAGTGAAAACGGAATGTAATAGTTCGCTGATGTACCGGTTAGTGTTGTTACAACTGTAGTTGCTGCGGCTGCAGTTCCAGTTACGTCACCTGTCAATGATCCAACTAAACTTGCTCCACTATTACCAATTGTAGCGGCATTAATAGTTGTACCTGTTAGTGTTCCTGATAAAGTTAGCCCTGTTAATGTGCCTAGTGAAGTGATGTTAGTTTGAGCAGCGGTGCTTAGTGTGCCAGTTAGTGTTGCACCTGAATTACCTATTTGTGCTGCCTCAATAGTTGTACCTGTCAGTGTTCCTGATAAAGTTAAACCGGTTAAAGTTCCAAGACTTGTAACATTGGTTTGTGCAGCGGTGCTTAATGTACCTGTAAGTGTTGCGCCGGTATTACCAATTGTGGCCGCTTCTACCGTGGTGCCCGTTAGTGTCCCACTTAAAGTTAATCCGGTTAGTGTTCCTAGTGAAGTAATATTTGTTTGAGCGGCCGTACTTAATGTGCCAGTTAGTGTGGCACCACTGTTACCTATTTGTGCTGCTTCAACAGTTGTTCCAGTTAGCGTACCTGACAGAGTTAGCCCGGTTAGCGTACCTAGGCTGGTTACGTTTGGTTGGCTTGCAGTATCTAAAGTACCAGTTAGTGTGGCGCCTGAATTGCCAATCTGTGCTGCTTCTACTGTTGTACCAGTAAACGTTCCAGTGGCGCTCAGTGTAGTAAATGCACCGGTGCTGGGAGAACTGTTACCGATTGGAATATCGTTAATAGCGCCGTCCGTTTTAAGTTTCCAAGCGGCACCGTTCCATATCCAGGTTTTTGTACCAAAGGTATAGGTGTCATTTAGACTGGGACTGTTTGGAAAATTTAAAGGCATCTCTTACTCTTTATCATATTTATTTGGTTATGAGGTACTTAACTTATTGGGTAGAGCCGAGGTCGGTACCGAAGTTACATCTCTTGCTACACCTTTAGTGAATCTAATATCGTCTAAATATCCATTCATTTCTTGAGTCGATGTCCCTGCTCTTGCACCCCAAAATCCTACGTCAAAACTGTTGCCCAACGCTGAAGTACTTGCTCCCACATTAGCCGTTGATCCTGATGTTCCTTGGTAAAGTGTAAGCGTTCCTGCTGCGGTTCTTACCAAAGCACAATAAGTCCATGTTTGCGCTGATATAGCAGTATCACTGTCTATAATATTACTATAGCCAGTGTTATTATCACCAAGGCTACTCATAACTGCGTAAGCACCTGTAGTATCTGTCACTGCCAAGTAACCTGACTTCCATTGTATTCTAAGTGTTCTGCCTGTTCCAGAATTACAATACATCCACCATTCTAAAGTAAATGCTCCTGTGCCTGTAGTAATTAAAGTTGGTATGCTGGAAGTGCTGTGCCATAGACGCATATAATTAGATCCAGACGTGCCAAAATTAATTGAAGTATTTCCAAAATTTTTAACACTGTCACTGAGTGCCACGGTGGCGTTAAGATTTATATTGTTGACACCAGAACCGTCGTAAATGTCAGCATCACTAAAAGGAACAGCAAGATAAGCAGACCCGCTGGCTAATGCACTTGATGGTGGCGTAAAGTTAGACGTATAAACTGCACTTTTTGTATATCTAAAATCGCTGAGCCATCCTTTAAATATTTCGTTAGGATTATCTGCATACCTTGAGGCTAATCTGAAAGTAGGAGTACCAGTAAATGATGGTGTGTTTGTATTAGTTGCTACACTCTGACCATTTAAGTATAATGTATTTGTTGTGCCGTTTCTAACCAAAGCAACGTGTTGCCATACGCCTATTTTTGCAAGCCCAGTGGATGAAGTCGTAGTACCGTTAAATCCGTTAACCCAAAAAGCAATAGCCCCAGTTGAGCTGCTTGCACCTACTATTGCAATACTATAGGATTGATTGGTATTAGTTCCTAATGTAAAAATGCCGTTCGTGTTATCAAACGTTCCATCTGGTTTAAACCAACACTCCATTGTAAAATCACCAGTTGGTTTATGAGTTAAACTGGCTGATGAAGTTACATAATCTCCACTATCGTCAAAATACATTGCGCCGGCGTGGCTGGCAGGATCGTAGGCATTGTAAACAGGGCCAGCAGTCATTGGCGTTGAGGAGTTTGAATAAGGCCAACCTGTTACAGATGTAGCAAAAGCATTATCACTAATATCGCCCATCCAAGGACCGGCATAAGCCAAGAACTCGGTATTTGCAATTTTTTCTAAACTGTGTGTAGGTGGATCAAACGCGGAAGTATACACAGCTGTGCCGTTAACCAATCTTAGTTGGCAAATATACCCTTTAGGTGTATAACTGTAACTGGTGCTATACCCAACATAAAAAGTTCCGGAAAAATCAATTGTTGAACTGGATGTAGTTATTCCTACTTGTGCGCCATCACGATAGGCTTTTATGTTGTTTGATCCACTACCACTTTTTACGATTGCAAAATGGTGCCAGGCATTTCTTGTGCCGCCACTAAATGTAAGGTTTACTGTGCCGTCATACAAGTGCAATATGCCACCGCTGTCTCCATAGATTGCTGGTTTAGAGCCAAAGGAGCCGCCCATGATTCCATAATTGCCCCAAGTTGTATGATTGTTGTACCACCAAAACTCAAGCGTAAAATCGCCTGTACAGGTACAATTAGCATCAAGTGTCCAACTGTGATAAGAACTGCCATCAAAATACACACTGGGAGGTGGTTCATAATATGGGCTGGCTGCGCCCGAATAAGGGTTGCCCGACACAGTCATAGTAATGCTATTACTGGAATGATCAGTGACTACGCTATTGTCAGCAGTTTGTGCCGTAGCTATGCCTTGTATAAGTGCATTAGTATCAGCAAAATACGCATCACCCGTATCAGCAACACTAATGGTCCACGTAATTGTTTTTGTAGCAGTTCTTGTAGTTGTATTAGCAGTAGCAGTCAACAGTGTGTACTCAGTTCCAACATCAGTTGGTGTGCCACTAATAGTGTCGCCTGAAAGACTTAAGCCATTTGGTAAACTATTTGCTGTGTAAACCACTCCATAACCTGCACCACTAGTGGCTACCAATGTTAAATTACTCATGGCTGTATTCGCAGTTAAACTCTGTGCGTCGCTGGCAGGCAGACTCCAAGTAACTACATCAGTGTTTACCGTTAATGTAAATGAACGTAAAGCTGTCTGATTTTCTTCATCTTGTGCCTGAATGGTAAAACTGTAAGTTGTTGTATTACTGTCTACAGGTGCAGTTCCGGTTAAATTTCCAGTGTTAGCATCTAACGTAGCACCCGACGGCAAACTACCACTATAAAGACTATAAGTTATCGAATCACCACCTTCTTCTGCCACAAAAGTATTGTTTATACTGGTAGTTTCATAGTATGGGCCAAGTTCGCTGTCTGCTGCCGGACTACTCCAAGTTGGCAGTCCGTCATAAACCAAACCTGGCACCAATGCTGCCGTGCCTCCATTTGGATTAGTTGCATATACAGTATAAGTCCCTGATGTTTTAGCAGGACTGGTAAAAGTTAGTGTAGTTGGTGTAATAGTTACAGAACCTATTTGTGCATTATCAACTCTTACTGTTGCACCAGATTTAAAACCACTGCCTTGAAGTACTATTTCCTCGCCGCCTGCAGGATCGAGTTGTTTAACACTACCATCAACAGTATAACCAGTAATTTTTGGTATTAGATATTCTGTTTGGTTAAACTGTGATGCTAAAGAAACAATTCCCGTTTGATCGGCTGCTCGTTTTCCTTTAAGGCCTGAATTTCTCATGTTAAGACATTTCCTCGAATGAACATACTGCCTGTAAATCACCATCGGCACTGGCGGTGCATCTTAGTGCATCACCTTCAAGTAAATAAATTGTGCCAGTTTTGTCAATTGCATTAAATGCACTGTCTGCTGCTACCGCTACTGTTTTCACTATATGATATGCAGTACTACTGCGATATAAATCCACAGTGATATCAGCTGAACTTGTGCCATCTATGTTTGAGATAATCAAACTGTTAATTTTGTAAATCTTTCCACTGTCAGCAGCGTTTTCAACTATAGCGGTGGCGCTTGTTGTACAACTCTGTACTGTAGTGTTGCCATTTACTGTTGTTAGACCTAAGATATTAGGTGTAGCCATTATAAACCTCCAAATAATATTGAGAATGCAAACGCTGTACTTGTAACTGATCCAGTTTCGTTACCTGCGTTGGCAAAAGCGTTTGCATCAATGTTACCTCCAGTACTAGCAACTGTTACAACTCCACCTGCAGGACTAACCACAATACCACTGGGGTTTGGATTAGCTTCTGTTGGTTGCGGCATCAGTGCAATAGCACCAGTGCTGGCGTCTGTACTTATAGTTGCTCCGCCAAGATTAATTGTATTTCCTGACAGGAACAAATCACGCCATTGGTAACTTGCACTACCTAAGTCGTAAGTTACATTTGCAGCAGGAATAATGCTTTGAGCAACTGCACTTAAATCAACATTGCCTCCACTGCCGCTGCCGTTGCTAAACGAAAGTTCTGCCTGCATTTCAGCCCACTGACTGCTGTCACCATCATTGAAGTAGATGTACTGTATAGCACTGTCACTGTCAATCCATATGTCACCCTGACTTGGGCTACTTGGTGCGGTATTGCTTACTGTTGTAGTGCCGCCGCCACCACCTGAACTATAAGGATCGCCATTGCTCCAGAAAACTCCATCTCCAGCAATAATGTAACTGTTAGCAGTTACGTTAGCAGTTACTCCTAGCGTTGTTCCAATTGTAGCACTGTTATTAATGGTTATTGCATTTACCGTACTGTTACCACTTGTATCTAAAGTGGCGCCGATTAGTGCCGCGCTGGCATTACCAATAGTAGCAGCATTTACAGTTGTACCAGTTAATGTTCCACTTAGTGTTAAACCAGTAAGTGTACCTACTGACGTAATGTTAGTTTGGGCAGCAGTGTCAAGAGTTCCTGTTAGTGTAGCACCGCTATTTCCTATCTGTGCTGCTTCAACAGTTGTACCTGTCAATGTACCACTTAAAGTGAGTCCAGTTAGCGTACCCACTGATGTAATGTTGGTTTGAGCAGCAGTGTCAAGAGTTCCTGTTAAAGTTGCTCCACTATTGCCTATCTGTGCTGCTTCTACGGTAGTTCCAGTTAGTGTTCCTGACAGGGTTAGCGAAGTTAATGTGCCAACACTGGTAATATTTGCCTGTGTGGCATTTGTTACGTACTCAGCAGTTCCTGCCGTTGTTGCAGTTCCTGCACTGCCAGTGCTGTCTGCATAAGTTGCATTGGCTACCGTTCCAGTTACATTAGCGCCTGTTAAACTAGTTAATTGACTACCGTCGCCTATTATGCTTGCACCAGAATTGCCAATAGTAGCAGCTTCTAGTGTTGTGCCGGTTAATGTGCCGCTTAGTGTCAATCCAGTTAGTGTACCTACTGATGTAATGTTGGTTTGAGCAGCAGTTTGTAAAGTACCTGTTAACGAAGCGCCAGTATTACCAATCTGTGCGGCTTCTACAGTTGTTCCAGTTAATGTACCACTTAGTGTAAGTCCTGTTAGTGTACCGACACTAGTAATATTAGTTTGTGCGGCTGTGTCTAATGTACCAGTTAGTGTAGCACCACTATTTCCTATTTGTGCAGCATTTACTGTGGTTCCAGTAAATGTGTCTGACAGGAATAAGTTGCTTGTATGTGCGCCGTCTGCTGCAACTACAAAAACGTTTTGAATGCCACTTACACTGGTATTAACGTTACCACTACCCTCAACAACTACATTACTTGTTCCGTTAGTGATTGAAGATCCTGCTTCAACAGTAATACCTTCAATAAATCTACCGTTACCAAACAAGTAACTTCCGCTGGTAATGTTACCTGTAGTTCCTAACTGAACTGCCGTTACATCGCCTGTTAATGTTATTCCACTACCAGCAATATTGCCTGTAACGCCTAATGTGCTTCCAATTGTAGTGGTACTGTTTACAGTTAGTTCATTTACCGTAGCGTTACCGCTGGTGTCTAATGTTGCACCAATTAGTGCTGCACTAGCGTTACCGATAGTAGCAGCATTAACAGTAGTACCAGTTAGTGTACCACTTAGAGTCAATCCAGTTAGTGTACCAACACTGGTAATATTAGTTTGGGCTGCTGTACTTAATGTACCTGTTAGTGTTGCTCCACTGTTACCAATTTGAGCAGCTTCTACCGTCGTACCAGTTAGTGTACCACTTAATGTTAGTCCAGTTAATGTGCCTACTGATGTAATATTGGTTTGTGCAGCAGTTTGCAATACACCAGTAATACTTGGTGCTTGGATAGCATTGAAATATCCAGTATCCCAGTAATTACTAGTTCCGCCTAAACTTAAACTTGCATTACCCGCAGGTGTTATACCTACATTTGAACGCCAACTGGTAGTAGCATGATTATATACCCAAGTAGCAATACCCTCGCCGCCTACATTACCTGCTAGTATACCAGCGCCGTCAATACCAGCACTCGTTGTTTGGTTATTAGCAACAACTATATCTAAGTCATTGGTGCTGACAACATTACTGTCGATGTAAGTTACATTACCAGTAACTTGCAGGTTACCTTCAATTACTACCAATCCGCCGCTGCCGGCAGTACTTGGATCGATTGTAATTACACTATGTGTGCTGGTAATACTATTGCTACCTATTGTAATTTCGCCAATAGTTACAGAATCGGCTAAGGAGTTAATGTTAGGCTGTGCTGCGGTGCTAAGTGTACCTGTTAGAGTAGCATCGGTATTACCTATCTGTGCTGCTTCAACAGTTGTACCGGTTAGTGTGCCACTCAAAGTTAAGCCAGTTAATGTACCAACACTAGTAATATTCGTTTGTGCGGCAGTTTGTAATGTGCCTGTTAACTGTGATCCACTATTACCGATAGTTGCTGCTTCAATAGCAGTACCAGTTAATGTACCACTTAAAGTTAATCCAGTTAGTGTTCCAACTGATGTAATATTAGTTTGAGCGGCAGTGCTTAATGTACCTGTTAATGTAGCACCACTATTTCCTATTTGTGCAGCCTCTACTGTGGTACCTGTCAATGTACCGCTTAATGTTAATCCAGTTAGTGTTCCAACTGAGGTAATATTGGTTTGACTTGCAGTCTGTAACGTGCCAGTTAATGTTGCTCCTGTGTTACCAATGCTAGCGGCTTCAATTGCAGTACCAGTTAATGTTCCTGACAAAGTTAGCCCGGTTAGTGTGCCAACGCTTGTAATATTAGTTTGACTTGCAGTTTGTAATGTACCTGTAATTGTTGTACCTACGTTGCCAACACTGGCTGCGTTGATATTTGTGCCGTCTAGGTTACCGCTTAGTGTTAATCCTGTTAGTGTACCTACTGATGTAATATTAGTTTGTGCAGCAGTATCTAGTGTACCAGTTAATGTTGCACCACTATTACCAATCTGTGCTGCTTCTACCGTAGTGCCTGTTAAAGTGCCACTTAGTGTCAGTCCAGTTAGTGTACCTACCGATGTGATGTTGGTTTGGGCAGCAGTGCTTAACGTACCTGTTAAAGTTGCACCTGAGTTACCTATCTGTGCTGCTTCAACAGTTGTACCTGTCAATGTACCACTTAAAGTGAGTCCGGTTAGTGTACCAACACTAGTAATATTAGTTTGTGCCGATGTTTGTAATGTGCCAGTTAGTTGCGATCCCGAATTACCAATGGTGGCTGCTGTAATGGCTGTGCCAGTTAGCGTACCGCTCAAAATTAAACTAGTTAGCGTACCAACTTCTGTAATGTTTGTTTGGCTAGCAGTATCTAATGTACCAGTTAATGTTGCTCCACTATTACCAATCTGAGATGCGTTAAGAGTTGTTCCTGTTAATCCACCACTTAATGTTAAGCCAGTAAGAGTTCCAACTGCGGTAATGTTACTCTGAGTCGCATTTGTTACATATTCAGCAGTGCCTGCAGTATTAGCAAAATTAACACTTAAACCACTTAGGTTACTTAATTGGCTACCATCTCCCAAGAAGTAAGTAGCAGTTACATTTCCACCAGCATGGATGTTACCTCCAACGCCAATACCACTGTTACCTTGTAGTACTAAAGCACCTGTGCTTACACTGGTACTGCGTGTTCCATCAACGTTGGCGCCACCTGGATCACTACTACCAATCAGTACCAAGTTACCAGTTTTAATATTTCCATAAACAGCAGTACTGTGATTGATGACGTTAGCATCGTCTCCTGCACCACTACCATACCATTCTAAATTCTGTTCGTCATTACTCCAAATTAACGCAGCATTGTCGTCTTGCGTTTTGTAGTAGTGCATTCTGAAGCCAATGTCTCTACCATCATCTTCAGTTAATGGAGTTAAGTTGGCATCAGTGTGCATTTCAATCAAGTTGTCTGTGACAGCAAGATTATTTGCACCGATAATATTAGTATTGCCTTCAACTGTTAAGTTGCCTGCGATTGTTGTATCCTGGCTAATAAGAACTGTACCGCCAATATGTACATCTTTGGCAATACCAACGCCACCTGCGACTACCAATGCTCCGTTGGTTGTAGCGGTTGCCTGTGTTGTGTCTGTAATTGTTGTAACACCAGTTACACCTAGTGTCGAACCAACTGTAGCACTGTTGTTTACAGACAATGCATTAACTGTGGCATTACCTGTGGCACTTAGTGTGCTTACAATAGCAGTATTGCCGCCGCCGGAACCCAATGCGCCATTTAAATTTGTGCCATTAATTGTAGTAATTGTTGCACTGGCGCCAGTAAATGCAGCACCAATGTTACCAATTATGGCTGCTTGTACTGTAGTTCCGTTTAATGTACCACTTAAGGTTAAGCCAGTTAGTGTTCCAACTTCTGTAATATTTGTTTGGCTAGCAGTTTGTAATGTACCAGTTAACTGAGATCCGCTATTACCAATAGTTGCAGATTCTACGCTAGTACCAGTTAGTGTGCCACTTAGTGTTAGCCCAGTTAGTGTTCCTAGTGAGGTTATGTTTGTCTGCGCCGCAGTACTCAGCGTACCTGTCAAGGTAGCACCAGTGTTACCAATAGTAGCAGCACTTACAGTTGTACCTGTTAATGCACCACTTAGTGTCAATCCGGTTAGCGTACCAACCGATGTTATATTTGTTTGAGAAGCGGTGTCTAATGTACCGGTTAATGTAGCACCACTATTACCAATTTGAGCTGCTTCTACTGTAGTACCAGTTAGTGTTCCTGATAATGTTAAGCCAGTTAGTGTACCAACAGATGTGATATTTGTCTGGGCCGCGGTGCTCAATGTTCCTGTTAGTGTAGCACCTGAGTTACCAATAGTTGCTGCTTCTACTGCGGTACCTGTTAATGTGCCACTTAGTGTTAGTCCAGTTAAAGTGCCTACGCTAGTAATATTTGTTTGTGCAGCAGTTTGTAAAGTACCTGTTAAAGTACTACCAGTAATGGCTGCACCACTGTTACCAATTATGGCTGCATTAATCGTCGTACCTGTTAGTGTACCGCTTAATGTCAATCCAGTTAGTGTACCTACTGATGTGATGTTGGTTTGTGCAGCGGTATTCAAAGTACCAGTTAGTGTGGCGCCCGAATTACCTATTTGAGCTGCTTCTACAGTGGTTCCAGTTAGTGTACCACTTAGTGTAAGTCCGGTTAAAGTACCAACTGATGTAATGTTTGTCTGCGCCGCAGTGCTCAATGTACCTGTTAGTGTAGCACCACTGTTACCAATAGTGGCTGCGCTGACTGTTGTTCCTGTTAATCCACCGCTTAATGTTAAGCCAGTTAGTGTACCAACTGCTGTAATGTTACTCTGTGTAGCATTTGTTACATATTCAGCTGTTCCTGCGGTATTGGCATAATTTACGCTTAGGTCTGATAGTCCATCTAATTGGCTTCCATTACCAAAGAAGTAATTGGCAGTGACATTACCACCAACTTGCAACACATCAAAGTATCCTGTTGACCAATAATTATTGGTTCCACCAAAACTTAACGCTGCATTACCTAGTGGAGTTATACCAACGTTGCTTTGCCAACTAGTAGTTGCATGATTATATGTCCAGGTTGCTATTCCTTCACCACCCACATTACCTGCTAATATACCAGCGCCATCAATATCTGCACTAGTTGATCTATTATTTGCAACAACAATGTCTAAGTCATTGGTGCTGACAATATTGCTGTCAATGTAAGTTACGTTACCTGTAACCTGCAAGTTGCCTTCAATTACTACCAATCCACCACTTCCAGCAGTGCTTGGATCAATAGTAATTACACTGTGTGTACTTGTGATACTGTTGCTGCCAATAGTTATTTCACCTATTGTTACCGCATCCGCAAGTTCGTTGATATTTGGCTGAGCAGCGGTGCTTACCGTGCCTGTTAGTGTTGCACCTGAGTTACCAATTGTAGCAGCATTTATAGTTGTACCAGTAAGTGTATCACTTAGTGTTAAACCAGTTAGTGTTCCAACACTAGTGATATTAGTCTGTGCAGCAGTGCTTAACGTACCTGTTAGCGTAGCACCTGAGTTACCAATAGTTGCTGCTTCCACTGCGGTACCGGTTAGTGTACCACTTAAAGTTAGTCCTGTTAGTGTTCCAACTGATGTAATATTAGTTTGAGCAGCAGTATCTAAAGTGCCTGTCAGGGTAGCGCCCGAATTACCTATTTGTGCTGCTTCTACTGTGGTACCTGTTAATGTACCACTTAGTGTAAGTCCAGTTAGTGTTCCTAGTGAGGTTACATTTGGCTGGCTTACAGTGGATAACGTTCCTGTTAGTGTAGTATTTGTATTACCAATGGTAGCAGCATTAATAGCAGTACCGGTTAGTGTACCACTTAAAGTTAGTCCAGTTAGTGTGCCTACTGATGTGATATTAGTTTGAGCAGCAGTATCTAAAGTTCCTGTTAACGTAGCACCACTGTTACCAATTTGAGCAGCTTCTAAAGTAGTACCGGTTAACGTATCACTAAGTGTTAATCCTATTAGTGTACCGACTGCTGTAATGTTGCTCTGTGTAGCATTTGTTACGTACTCAGCAGTTCCTGCAGTGTTAGCATAATTAACACTTAGTTCTGTTAATCCACCTAATTGACTACCATTACCAAAAAAGTAACTGGCAGATATATTTCCAGTTGAATCAACATTACCAGCAATTATATTTCCGGTAACATCTAATGTTGTACCAATTGTAGCACTATTGTTGATTGTAATATCATTTACAGTGGCATTTGCAGTGCTTTCAACTGTTGCGCCAAATATAGTACTACCTGTGTTACCGATTGTTGCGGCATTAACAGTTGTTCCTGTTAACGCACCACTTAGTGTCAAACCGGTTAGTGTACCAACACTGGTAATATTTGCTTGTGCTGCTTCTGTTACATACCCGGCAGTACCTGCTGTGTTTGCTGTATTACTGTTACCTGCTTCAAGAGAATATGTGGCGTTAGCAACTGTTCCTGTAACATTTGCGCCAGTTAAACTGGTTAAAGCACTACCATCACCAATTAATGTGGCACCAGTATTACCAATTGTAGCAGCATTAATGTCAGTGCCAGTTAGTGTACCACTTAGTGTAAGTCCGGTTAGTGTTCCTACTGACGTAATGTTAGTCTGGTTTGCTGTTTGAAGTACACCTGTGACGCTTGGTGCTTCAATTGCATTAAAGTAACCTGTACTCCAGTAGTTACTGGTGCCACCGAGGCTTAAACTGGCGTTACCAACCGGAGTTACTCCGACGTTACTTTGCCAACTTGTGGTAGCATGATTGTATATCCAGGTTGCAACTCCTGCTCCACCCACATTACCTGCTAGTATACCAGCACCATCAATACCAGCACTCGTTGTTTGGTTATTAGCAACAATAATGTCTTTGTCGTTGATAATTATAGTTCCACTATCAACATAAGTTACGTTACCTGTGACTTGTAAGTTTCCTTCAATTACAACTAATCCATTTTGACCTGCACTTGCGGGATCAATTGTAATTACGCTATGTGTGCTTACAATACTATTGCTGCCAATTGTGATCTCACCAATAGTTACTTCGTCAGCAAGTTGATTAATATTTGTCTGTGCTGGAGTATTGATTGTTCCAGTTAATGTAGCGCCTGAATTACCAATCTGCGCTGCTTGTACAGTTGTTCCGTTTAACGTGCCTGATAATGTTAATCCAGTCAGTGTACCAACTTGCGTTATATTTGTTTGAGCAGCGGTATCTAACGTACCAGTTAAGATTGCGCCTGTGTTACCAATTTGCGCTGCTTCTACTGTGGTGCCAGTCAATGTTCCTGACAGGGTGGCGCCAGTCAATACACCAACACTGGTAATATTTGCCTGTGCTGCTTCGCTGACGTATTGTGCAACACCTGCTGTATTGGCAAAACTTACACTAACTCCTCCTAGTCCATCTAATAATGCACCATTACCTAAAAAATAACTAGCAGACACATTGCCAGTAACACCTAAATCAGTACCAATTGTAGCACTGTTGTTTATTGTTAACGCATTAATAGTTGCATTAGAAGTGGTGTTTAAAGTAGCGCCCGTGAATGCAGCGCCGGTGTTACCAATGGTTGCTGCTTGTACAGTTGGGGCATTCAGTGTGCCGCTTAAATTTAATCCTGTTAGAGTGCCAACTGAGGTAATATTTGGTTGTGCTGCTGTTTGAATAGTTCCAGTTAGTGCAGCACCTGCATTACCAATAATGGCTGCACGAATAGTAGTGCCGTCTAATATACCACTTAATGTCAGTCCAGTTAGTATACCAACACTGGTTATATTTGGTTGACTAGCAGTCTGTATAGTGCCAGTCAATGTACTACCAGTAATTGCTGCACCACTATTTCCAATTGTGGCAGCGTTTATGGTTGTACCAGTTAGTGTGCCACTTAGTGTTAGTCCGGTTAGTGTACCAACACTGGTAATGTTAGTTTGACTGGCTGTCTGAATTGTACCAGTTAGGGTTGCACCTGTGTTACCAATTTGAGCAGCATTAACAGTAGTGCCTGTCAGAGTTCCGCTCAATGTCAGTCCAGTTAGTGTACCAACACTGGTTATATTTGTCTGTTGTGGTGTTTGTAGTACACCAGTAATACTTGGTGCTTCGATGGCGTTAAAGTAGCCTGTACTCCAATAATTATTTGTACCACCAAAACTTAGTGCAGCATTACCTTGAGGTGTTATCCCTACATTTGAGCGCCAACTGGTAGTAGCATGATTATATACCCAAGTTGCGATACCTTGACCACCAACATTACCTGCTAATATACCTGCGCCGTCTATGTCTGCACTAGTTGTTCTATTATTAGCGACAATAATGTCTAAATCATTTGTACTTACAACATTACTATCAATGTAAGTTACATTACCAGTTACTCGTAAATTACCTTCAATTACAACTAGGCCGCCACTGCCTTCTGTGCTAGGATCAATTGTGATAGTGTCATGTGTGCTGGTAATACTGTTACTACCAATTGTAATCTCACCAATTGTAACTGCGTTTGCTAATTCATTTACGTTGGGTTGACTGGCAGTTTCTAATGTGCCAACTAAATTTGTGGCTTCGACATTACCTGCAATAATATTTCCAGTAACGCCTAATGTTGTTCCCACTGTTGCACTAGTGTTAACAGTTAATCCATTTACTGTGGCATTTGCACTTGTATCTAGCGTTTCGCCGACTAGTTGTGTAGCAGCATTACCAACAGTAGCAGCATTAACAACCGTTCCTGTAATAGCACCACTTAGAGTCAAACCAGTTAGTGTACCAACACTAGTTATATTTGTTTGTGCTGCAGTGTCTAGTGTACCTGTTAATGTAGCACCACTATTACCAATTTGTGCTGCTTCTACTGTAGTGCCAGTTAGTGTACCACTTAATGTCAGACTGGTCAATGTGCCAACACTGGTAATGTTTGCCTGTGTAGCATTGGTTACGAACTCGGCAGTACCCGCAGTGTTTGCAAAGTTTACACTTAATTCTGTAAGTCCGTCTAATTGGCTACCATTACCAAAGAAATAACTGGCTGTAACATTGCCTGCGGTATCTACATTACCAGGTGTAATGTTTCCAACAACTTCTAAACCTAAGGAAGAAAAAGTTGCTATCGATTCACCGTTAACTGAAATTAAAATATTTCCGTCACTAGCAGGAATGTCAACATTAGAAGTGCCATTTTGAATTCTATATGTTGTTGCATCTTCAGATCCTTGAATAACAAATGCACCACCTTCAGCAGTTGTAATAATCACTGCGGTATTGTTGGCACTAATTGATGCACCATCTAAGTTAATAGTACTTCCACTTAAGAATAAATCTTTAAATCTAAAATCTGAACTTCCCAAATTGTAAGTAACGTTGGCGCTTGGGATAATGTTGCCAATAAATTCTGTTGCACTAATACTGTTTGCAGTTATACCGTCGACACTGTCAAGGTTACCACTATACGTTGGCAAATAACTGGCTACGTTTGCGTTTGAATAAGAAGCAGGCAGTCCTTCGAGTTGACTACCATTACCAATAAAATAAGCAGCAGTAACATTAGCAGTAGTAATTACATTACCAGCCAAACTATCTAAATTACCTGTGTATGTAGGCAAGTAATTAGCAACATTGGCATTGCCATATGTAATTTCACCTAAACCAGTTAGTTGACTACCATTACCAATAAAGTAGGCTGCACTAACATTACCAGTAGCAATAACATCTGTGCTAACGATGACATTACCAGCACCTATATTGCCTGTATAAGTTGGCAAGTAGCTAGCAACGTTTGCATTGCTGTAATTACCACTTACTACTACACCATTGACTGTGAGAGTTCCATTATCTACAGAAATATTTGTGCCGCGCAAAGTTACATTATTGCTGAGATAAAGTTCTGCCCATTCTTTAGAAATACTACCGAGTGTATAAGTTGCTGTAGTCTGAGGTAGTACATCAGACTTAATGCTAGTCAAATCTGCTTGAATGTTACTAAAAACACTTTGACCGTTAGGATAAAAATATCCCGCCCCAATAATATTGCCAATAGTGCTTAAATTTCCAAAACCATTGATATTACCAACTCGTAAATTGCCAGTAGTATAAAAATAATTTGCAGTAATTGTATTACCGGTTAAATTTGTCGTACTGTTGCTACCAATAATTGTGTATAACTCTGTAAAGTTACTGTTTGTTTTGGTAAATGCGGTATAGAGTGAATCACCAGAGTTACTATCTGGACCATCACCTAAGTCAATGATTTCTTGCGCCATTCTTTATCCGGTTTTTAGAACTATAGAGTATTTATTTGTTTTTGATTATTAAGGTTCTACCAAAAAAATAGGCCCTTGCAGGCCTATCTTCATCATTACGATAATGATTGTTAAGCAACTGGAACTGCAACTGTTGCAGGTGTTGTTCCGCTGTCTGCACTGGTACCAACCAAGAATTTGTCATCTGTTTGATTCCAAACAAACTTGTTAGTAATTCTGCTGGCGTAGAATGTAGCTGCGTTAGCATATGTACATTCAATACTCATTGTGTTGGCAGTTAAGTTACCACTGTCAGTATTTGCCAAAGAGCATACACCTTCGTTTCCTGCTAGGTCATTAACTAAAAACTTAGTAGCTCCTTTTTTGCGTACAATGTATCCTGTAGCAGCACTGTTACCGCCTACTTTAACTTCAGGACTAATTTGATTGCCTGTAATGCTGGTATTACCACCAACTTGAGCTGTTCCTACTGGATAACCAATATCAACTGTTGCACTTTTTGCTGTCTTAAATTTTGCCATTTTATTTCTCCTTAATTTAGCGTTCTAGGCCGCCCGGAGTGGCGCTCCGAGAGTTCATGTGAACAACTGTATTTACCGTAAACATTGACTATTTGGGCTATACCCAGTATTATTAAATAAAATATGAAAATATTAAGTGTCGGTCACGTCTGCACAGACTTAGTTTACTACAGTAATACCATACCTAACATAAACAACAAAATAGGTTGTGAGCGTGCAGAGATCATTCTCGGTGGTAACGCTGCCAATGTGGGCCGTGCCCTAACTGAATTAGGTGCAGAAGTTGAACTTTGTACTGTGCTGGGCAACCAACAACATGCATATTCAAAAATTATAATTGAACTGTTAAATGAATATGGCATCAATCACGATTATGTAAAATACAAAGAAGATCTAGCAACACCAAGTAGCATTATTATTGTAAACGACAAAGGCGAACGCACAGTTGTCTATCATCAAAGTGAAGAAATAAAACGCAAAATAAGTTTGCCCACAGACTACGACTTTGATTTAATTACCGCAGACAATCACAGAATGCCCATGGTCAATGAAATATTTTCTGCAGCACGTTTAAACAACATACCCACAATGCTGGACATTGACGCACCAATAGAAACGTTAGAATCATACCCCAAGGCAGACTACGTTTGGTTAAGTTATGAAACTTATGCTTTGTGCAACCTCAGCATCTACGATTTGCAGCGACAGTTTGGAGGCTTGGTAGGATATACTAACAGTGAGGATGAAATTTGTTGGTTAGAAAACGGCGAAGTAAAAACTTGCCAGCCAGAAACTATACAGGCCCTTAATACGTTAGGCGCGGGTGATGTGTTTAGAGCACAGTTTGCAGTATCAATTTGTAATGGGTTATCTGTTGAAGAGGCTGTAAAAGCAAGTTGTCACACCGCAGCATTACACTGTCAACAGTTACCAATTGCATAGCCAACAAAAAAGGACCTTTCGGTCCTTTTTCGCTTCCCATCCCTATGAGAATTTTCAGTGATTACTGGAAGCTTAGGTTGCTTACATTAATCTCACTTAGGTAGTCGCCTGCGTTACCTAGAGAAGATGCTGTGTTTGTCAACTCAACATATCCATAACGAGTCATAAAGCCTACGACTGGTTCGAATGTTGCTGGGTCTAGAACAACACCACTGCTCATCAATGGAATGTATGGGCAGTAGAATGCTGCGGCATCAGCCTCGCTGGAACCTTTGTAACCAACTAGAACAGCAGTTGTGTCTGCTGCATAGCTGTCTACGTAGATACGCATTGCGCCGTTTAGTGTACCAACAAACTTGGTGTTTGTAGGTGCTTCGAATGTACCTTCTGTGGTACGTGCGAAAGCAGAAGTTGTTGCGCTCTGTAGTACTGTTAGAGCGGCTGGACTTACAACTGCCCAGTTACCTGCGCCGCGACGTGTACGCTGTGCAATCAAGTTTGCACTGCGGTTGATTAGAACAGCTAGAGCAGCGTGTTCGTCACCAACGAATGTAGCGGTACCAGATACTGTTGCCTGGTTGTATGTGAAGTCAGTAGCGGCTAGCGCACGTAGACTACCTAGAACTTCTTGGTCGATTTCAACGGTAATCTCTTGTGCTAGAGCAGCCATGATTTCTGCTTCAACGTCAAGACCATGCATGCTTTGTGCATCTTGGGCAGCTTCAAATGTCCAACGTGCGCTTAGCTTACGTGTCTTGGCTTCTACAACCTGCTTCAAGATTTGAACGTTGATTTTACGTCCTGGGTTGCCTTCTAGTGCTGTTGTACTAGCAGCACGACCTGTAGATAAACTACCGGAATATGCTGTGGCAATCTTAAATGGGCTCAGTGCTTCGTCACCAGCGGTTGTGCTTGTGTCGAATGGTGCAGGTGCTGTGCTTGTAGCAGTTTCAGCATAACGAACACGTAGAGTGTGGATCTGTGCAACAGGTCCTGTCATTGGTTGAACACCAACGATTTCGTTAGCAATAACTGTAGGCATAACACGTCGAATTACTGGTAAAATTACACGGTTTAGTGTAGCAACGTTACCAGCAGCGGTTGCGCCTGCTGTAGCAGCTTCTGCCAAATGCTTGCGAGTGTTTTCTAGGATAACACCCATTGTGGTTCTCTTGGAACCTTGTAGACCTTCTAGCAGGGCATCTTTTGTTTCGCCCCAACGGCCTTCTAGTAGTGCTTGTGTCATTTTTTCTTTACTCCTAATTAGGGTTTATTTAAGCCCTGCTAAACGTTTAATTTCAACAACATTATTATCGTTGGTTTCAACGCTGACCTTAGCAGATTTATCACCTGTCACTTCTTTACGATTCTCTGTAACCATTTGCTTTTCGGCTTTTGGTTGTGCAGAATTGTTTAGAACTGCTGGTAGATACTTATCAAATGCAGACTTCAGTTTCTCGGTCTGCACATTTTCCAAAAGCTGGCTCATTACTTCCTGCTTTTGCTTGTTCAAGGGTTTCATTAACTCGTTTAGAGTATCCTGACGCTCTTGACTTTCCTTAATCATGCGAATTTCACGGTCTTTTGATTCAACTAGTTGAGCCTTCTCATCAGCAGCAGCCTTGGCTTCTGTGATTTGTTGCTCTTTGTCTTCTAGTGCCTTCACAAGTTTAGCGATTTCCTTGTTCTCATTTAAGTGAGTAATAGCAAATTCACTGGCAAAGGCTTCGAATAGACGACGTCCAAAGTTGTTCTCGCGAGCAATTTGAATGTCTTCTTTTAGTTGAGTCAATTCAGACTCTAGTTTCTTGCCTACAGACTCCTTGACAAGTGCAGCAGATTTAGCAACAAATTTGTCTTGTAGTTCAGCTAGTTTGGACTTGGCTTCTGCTACTAGACGTACTTTTGTTTCTACTACGTCTTGCTTGTCTTTTGCAAACTCTTGAATTTCTTCTGCTAGAGCTTTGATTACAAACTGCTCAAGTTTCTGTGTAGATTCTTGTGCAACTTTGCGATCAGAGCGCAACTCTTTGATTTCTTCTGCTAGTTTTCCAACTAGAAATTTATCAAACTTGCCAGCGGCTTCTGTCATACGCTTGTTAAAACGTACACGGTCTGCTGCCAACTGTTGCTTTTCCTCAGCAAATTCTGTGAGTTCTGCTTGGAGACCTTCTGTGACCATCTTGTCTAGAGCTTCGACCATTACGCTTTTATCGTGTTCATAGCGTGTAGAGAACTCATCGCGCATTTCTGTGCGAATTTGTTCACGTGCTTCATTAAGTTTGGATTCCCAGGCTTCATTAATTGCAGTCTGAGTTTCTTCGTTAATGATACCACTGTCTACTAATGGTTTGATAGCATCAAACATGGATCATTCTCCTGTTATATTTTTAAGTCTTTGATGAGGCGCATTACTTCCTCACGCAAATACTTCTGTACCTTTTGATTAGCACCGGCATCTTTTGCCATTTCGAGCACCTTGTGTCCCCCACGCATATTCAATAAGCCTTCATAGACTGCTTTTGGATATGCGTTTGGAGCACTAGGCTGTGCTACAATATCAACTGTGACTATATCAAAGTCACTGACGTGTCCAGTACCCTCGTTAACGTTACCGCTACCACGACTGCTTACGCCTAACTTCACACCTGATTCCAACATAGTTTGCACTAGTTGACCCATAGGTGTTGGAAGAACCTTTAATTTACCAAATCCGTTTGGACCGTCCATCCACATTTCTGTAATCATGTGACTGACACGATCTAGGTTAATTTTTAAATCGTCTGGGTGATCTACTTCACCCAATACACTATAACCTTCTGTGATTTGCTTGTTAATATTACCTACAGCATCGGAAATTTCACTAACGGGGTATACTCTTTGGTTAGCGTTTTTAACACCGCCCTGTATGAATATACCCTTCATATAGAGATTTTTACCTTTGCCGTCAGCGTTTGCCTCCGCTATAACTTCCATTCTAGCGTTGTCAAAGGTTAAATGCTCTTTAAGTAGGTTCATTAGTGATTATACCTTATACTTTACCTGCACCGGATACTTTTTTCATATCTGGCTTTGTGGTCATTCCCATACTTGTACTCTTTGGTGTAGCACCGCCTTTGTCTTCGCCGCCTGCGTCGAAGTCAACTGCTTTACCGCCCATGTCGTTTTCGCCAGCAACTACAGACTCAGTGTTTGTACCTGCTTCTTCGCTTTCGACTGGGGAACCAACTTTTTCCAAGTATTCACGGATCCACTCAGATTCTGTCATTTTGCGACTTTTCTTGGATTCAGCAACTTGAGGCTCCTGCTCTTCAGCAACTTCCTCTTCCTCTGCAACTTCCTCTTCTTCAGCAACTTCTTCGGTTTCCATAGCAACTTCTGCCATTTCGTCACCGCCCATGTCCATGTCCATGTCGCCTTCTTCCTCACCCTTGTCGCCCATCAAAGCATCAAATTCTGCTTTTAGTTCGTCAAGTGCGTCTTCTAGGTCCATAACACGGTCTTCGAGTTCTTCGTCGCCGTCCTCATCGCCTTCCTCATCGCCTTCTTCTTCGCCGCCTTCGTCGTCCATGTCCATCTCGACTTCTTCTTCGTCATCCATTTCCATGTCGTCGTCTTCGGCTTCAGCCATACCTTCTTCATCCCTAGTGATTTCGTCTACCATATTGGCGACTTGATCACCACCGACTTCTTCTAGGTCTTGCTCATCAATTAATGATTCGTAGATTTCACGGCTCTTTTCTACAACGATGCTGTGGAAAAGTTCACGTGCTTTATCTTCGTCTTCGTTAATGATGTACTCAATTAGTTGTTCATATTTGCTCATGTGTTTGTTTCCTTATAAAAAACCATGGGTTTAAAATTCTGTATAGTTATTTACAGAATATACGCATTTTATGGGTTAAATAGGCATTTTTTGAATGATTTCAGTGGCTAATTATAAGCCAAGTCCGCCGCCAGCGGCTTGTTGTGGTGGTTGATACTGTTTAGACACTTTATCTAGCATCTGCTCGTGCTCTAACTTACGTGTATCATTCATGGCACGTAATTTATTAATTCTATCCAAAGTTAAACGTGTTTTACGTGTATCCGTGGCCTTAATAGCAGTGTTATCGTCTTTTTCAGAATAATAACCTTCTGGTGTTTTGTTATAAAGTTCTTGCAAGTGCATACTGTTATTTACTAAAAATTTGGTTAAATTGCTGGTGCAGCGCCTGCAGGCGCTGCGGTGGCGGGTCCTACCCCTGCTGCTCCACCTTCTTCAGGTGGTAGTTCAGGAATTGCTGCAGATTCTAAGTCACTGTCTAGTCCACCAGGGCTAATGCCTACACTACGTAAGCCGGCTTGTTCAACTGGCGCTTCCGAACTGTTGCCCTGTTCTTCACGCCACATACGTTCATTTTCCGATAGTTCTTCTTCAGTTAGACCCAAGTAACGTGTCAACAAGAAACGCTTACTCAAATATGGGTACTGCTCTAACTGAGTGAAACTGCCAATTCTTGCGCCATCAACTTCAGCCTGTCTGTAACTGGCAAAGTTCTGTGGCTCATTAAACTGTAAATCAAACAGGTTAGCGTCAATGTTAATACCACGCCAACGTAGGAAAATCTTAAACTCTTGGTCTAGTTTTTCAGCAATCATACGTTGTAGGCGCATACAGTACTGATTAAAACGCCATTCCTGAATAAGTGCAGTGCCTACTCTACCATCACTGAATGTGTTGGGGTTGCTGGTACCATCGTCTAAGCCTGTGGGCAAATAACTGGCCGGAATACGTAGGCCTCTAAACAGTTTGTTAGTAAAGAAGTGCAAGTCTGTGATCTCGCCCAAATTCTGTCCACCTGGTAGTGTTTCTACGCTACTGCCTCTGCCGTCCGCAGTCTGTGGGAAGAAAAAGTCTTCGTTGGTGCTCAGTGGATTGTATGTGGCATCCATCATGTTCTGACCACCACCTGTCTGTGTTGGAATACGACGTTGGTGTACTTCGTTCTTTACACGCTCCACAAATGCCATGGCCATGTGGCTAGGCATGTTACCCACGTCAATCTTAAAGATTCTACGCTCTGGCGCACGTTGCACACGATAGATAATAATAGCGTCTTCAAGCAGTTCTTTTTGCTTGAACACTTTAAACACGTTTTCTAAAACTGAATTGCCAAAAGGCCAACTAAAGTCCAAACCTTCTGTTAGACTCATGTGTACAATGTGTTCGGCGTTTACTGTTGTTTCGTTTTGTGCATGACTAAAACGTGTGCCTCCACTGTAAGGAGTTGCTGGCTGAATGTAAGCGCCACTGGGACCGCCAACCTGCGGATGGTTAACTGCTACATCACTGGCGTTTACAGTGGTTGCAGTCAAGTTCATAAAGTTTGGCTGCAAGTCCTTGATCACATACTGCTCGGGTTTTTTGCCTTCTGCTTCATTGACAATAACTTTAGTAACCTTACTCATTTCAACCCAGAACATTTTAAAAGTTTCTGGATCTCTAATAAAAACTTGGTCTCCGTACTTGATAGTGTTACGGAACATCTTAAAGATACGTTTATTTAATTCGTTTAAACTGATCCACTGTTGCAGTTGTTCACTGATAATCTTAACTTCACTGTCAGTGGGTTTGTCTTTCCAAAAGAACTTGAATGTGCTGCCGTTTTCATCATTGGTCTGTGTGCTGAACTCAGCAAGAATGTCCAATGCAGCATTTACTTCACTGTCCATGTCCATTTGTTCGTACTGATTGTAACGTTCAATACGGTTTGGATGTCCAATGTAAACTTCTGGTAAGTTACTTTGGAAGTTTCTGTAGTTAAAAGTATTGGACTGCCCGCTTTGACTGCTACTGATTGGACTCAGTGCGCCACTGGTGTTTGCGGTTCTAAAATATTTTTTCCAAGCCATTCGTTGTCTCTTTAGTACTATATTTACCTAGATTATGCAGCCTGCACAAGTCTTCTTAACAATTGATTAGTGTCTTCTTGTAATGTTACCTGTTGTTTCTGCCCTCTAGCAAGTTCGGTCATTGCTTGTTGAAATGCTTGTGTACGTACATCACTAGCAGGATTTGGTAAATTACTGCCAACTGTCGAAGTAGCAGTCTGGGGAACTTGACTTTGCTCTTGTGCAGTTCCTGGACCAGTGCCGACAGGACTTCCTGGTGTTGTAGGCGGGGGAGTTGTCCCTGTCGAAGGAACAAACTTTGCTAATAAATCAGTGATTTTATCTAGGCCAGCGCTCAAAAGTTGAGCACCTTCAATACTTAATTTTACAATATCTGCAGTGGTTTGAAATTTACCTAATGCTATAGATTCAATAGTAGACTGTAATTTAAGTAACTCAGTATTAACATCATCAATTGTGGTTGTAAAAGTATTTTGAATACCAGACAAACGTTGGGCAGCACTGGCTTGTGCTTCTACAGCACTTGCAAGTCTGTTAGACTGGCTTGTTAATTCACTAATTGAAGAATTTAACAAGTTAAACAGTTCCGGGCCTCTACCAGCACTCTGCAAGAACAGTTCGTATCCATAAGTTTTTTGCAAATCTTTTCCTGCTTGGCCTACGTCTTGCAGCAACTGTGCTTGCCTCTTAGCAAATTCTTCTGGAGGTAAATCTTTCAGTGCAATTAACTGTCTCAGTTTATCAGTTAGCTCAGGTGCCATAGCCTGCAATCTTAAATTAGTCTGACTAGTAATATCTGCACCAACTGCTTGGGCTGCAAACAATTCTTGTGCATATGCTGCTGCCTGTGGAGTAAGTTGACTTAATGTGTTAGTCAAGTTCTTTTGTGCATCTGCACTGGCGTTTGCATAAGCATTTTGATATGCTGCGCTTTGAGAACGCTGTTTTTGCTCGTCCCTAATTTGCTGTGTGCTTTTGCCTGTTAGTAAACTAATTTCTTTTAAATTAAGCAAGTATGGTTCTGTTGTTGCTGCCAACTCTTGCTGATTCCGTGACTGACGTACACCTAACTGTGACTGTAGTGCCACAGTTTCAATTAACTCTGTATTCAAACCCTCAAAGCCACCGTATATTGTTCTAAGACCAGCGCTCATCTGTTTACCAGCGCCTACTAATGCCACTGCTGCTTGCTCACTGTTGCCACCTAACAGTGCCAAGTTAGCTGCTTGATTACTGACAATACTGGTAAAACTCTGCAGACTTAGTCCGCCAGCAGCGGCTGCTGCTTTGGCCTGTTCCAGACTTGCTCCAAATACTAAACCTGCTTTTGACAGTTGATTAAAGTTATTAACTAAACGTTGTGTAGCATCCAACTGGAAGTTTATGGCTTCACCAGCAAGCCTAATTACACCTTCACCTAATTTTTGAAGTCCTTCGACAACATTTCCTAAAATTGGAATGAACTTAGTAAATCCACCTACAGCATCAAAGACAGCCGAACTCAAAGTGGACAAAACACTAGTAAACAAACCGACCATTGGTTTTACTGCGGTAAATGCTTCGGTGCTGGTAGCCATTGCAGCAGGAACGCTGACCATACCTGATATCACTGTGCCAGCGGCATTGGCTAGTCCTTTAAATCCGGCAACCAATCCATCAGCAGCAGCCACAGACCTTTTCTTAGACATTGTTTCTGCATCTGTGGCTTCACTGGCAGCACTGCTACTTCTTGCCAATTGAAGTAGTCTGCCGCTTACAGTATTTGCAGCACCACTAAGGTTATCGGTTCCTTGCATGAACCTTTGTAGAACTTCTTTTAAGTCGTCTTCATCCATATTTTGTCAGTGGTATATTGCCAGATAAGTATTAGTATATTTATGGTATTCTAACCGCCTAATATTATGAGTTCAAATCCATTACAAAAACACTACAGACAGCCACAACTTTATTTAAAATTGCCCAGCGGCGGCAAGTGGTGGCCTAAAAACAGCATTGACTGGCCGCAGACTGGAGAACTTCCAGTATACTCAATGACTGCCAAAGATGAACTAGCAATGAAAACTCCCGATGCACTGCTAAACGGTCAGGCCACGGTTGATGTTATACAAAGTTGTATGCCTAACATTAAAAATGCTTGGCACGCACCTGTTGTAGACTTAGACGCTATATTAATTGCTATCAGGCAGGCCACTTATGGCAACGAAATGGAATTTAACAGCGTATGTCCTCAATGTAACAATAAAAATGAGCACATAGCTGATTTAGGTTATTTGAGCAGTGTGATTACTTGTCCAAAATTTGAAGAAAGCATTCAAGTCAAAGACTTGGAAATCTTTATTAAACCCAACAATTACGAAACTTTTAACAAAAACAGTATGCGTAATTTCGAAGAGCAAAGATTGATTCAAACTGTGGCCAATGACAAGATCAGCGACGATGAAAAGATGGTACAGTTTGCAAAAATGTTTAACACTTTACTGAATATCACAGTAGAACAAGTAGCAGACAGTGTAGTAATGATCAAAACTGCAGACAATGAGCGAGTAGAAAACACAGCCTATATCAGAGATTTCTTTAGTAATTGTGACAAAGAAATTTTTACAGCAGTTAAAGAAAGAATAGATCTGCTGTCAGAAGAAAACAGACTGCAAAACTTGGAAGTTACCTGCGAAAGTGAAACCTGTCAGCATCAATATCGAGCGCCATTACTGTTTGAACTTAGCAATTTTTTCGCCTAAGGCTTTTGACCCTGCCCAATGAAGAAATTGTAGCATTAGTGGACAGCTACGAAAAAGAGTCAAAAGCCTTAAAGAAGTCCGTACTAACCCTGTGTTGGTATATGCGAGGCGCTGTCAGTTATGAAGATGGTATGACCATGGGATTTCAGGATCGAGAGATTATTAACAAAATAATCGAAGAAAACTTAGAAACTGCAAAAGAAACAGGAATGCCATTTTTCTAATGGTCTTATAAGTATCTCTTTTTGCAAATCGAAAAACTACCTTACAAAATCTGTTCATTACTCCATATATAACTTTACCGTTCGAAAAAACGGAAGGAGAAAAAAATGGAAATTATTGGTAAAATCAGAGGATGGGCCCAAGGCTTAGCCGATCTAGGCGTAAGCGTAATTGCTCTAGCAATTGTAGTAGAAATACTATTTAAAGGAGCCGCTATCCCATTTATGCCAGCAACCAGCGTTATCAGTAACGTTACAGGTATTATTGCTGCTCTAGGAGCACAAGGCTTAGTTGGTCTTGTCGCAATTTGGGTATTGTACTCTATTTGGAAAAGCAAATAAACTATTCCTAAATCAATGACAACTAAGACTGTCTGACAAACAGTCTTTTTTTATGTCCTTCAAGATGTGCTACGCACATCTATCACTGTCGTTTCACTCAGTGATATTTTTTTGTATTCTAAGAGCGAAGCGATAGTAGTATCATCCAGATAAATCAGTCACACTTTGCCCAGACAGGGCAAAGCGAGTGCATCATCCGAGTAGCACAGTCATTAGCGTTAGGACTATAATGTCATCTTTATGTAGCATTAAGCAGTTTAATGCGACATTTATGTAACATTACGTAGGCGGTTGTCCGGTACCTACTCATCCCGTCTTTATTACAACGGCGGTTTATACTGAATACGCTAACATTCTGTATAAACGTGCTGCCCCGCGGCAGCGTCTTTTTTGCCTTTAAAACCTGTTCAAACAACTAAACCGCGGCAGTTTGCGATCTTCGTCCTGTTAAGGATAGTAGTTGAGTGCTCTGTACAGCGCAGAGTCTTGCATCCCTGTCCTCCAATGAGTCAGGTCCAACGCACACGAGTTTAGCCTGTGCTAGCCGTTACTGATTTTGTTTAAGATGTGAGAGCCATGGACACGGACCTGTATATGTCCGTTGTAGTATTGTTCAGATTCTAATACACGCCTTGAAAATTGTTCTCTTGCTTCAACGTAACTGCATTCTGCTCGACTTCGACAAAAGTATAGTATTTCTCTTGTGAAGTTTGCTGGACCCAGTGTTTTTACGTCTTCGATTAGTTCCAAATTAGAGCCATAATATTCGCGCCAGTCAGAATCGACTTGTGATCGAATCTTCTTTTTGCGTTTGTTACCATTTTTGTATTTTACAGTTCTTGTTGTTGTTTTTTTAAATTTTGCTAGTTTTTTGCCTATGTATTTGCGCCCTGATACACAGTTTGTAATGAGATATACAAATCCAGCACAGTCCTCGGGTAATTGGTCAATATCTTTACCTTCATACAGCCAAGTCATTGGGGATTTGTTCTACGTCCATGTGTATTTTAATTATGCCATAATAGTTTATAAGTTATAAGTTCTGATTATTATACAACTTCTACATCCGTTGTATAACTGGTAAATCCGTTTTCTTTGACTACAGTTAAAATATTATTTACACGCCCAGCCAATTCGTCTTTGTGGCTGACAAGCCAGATACTCTTGTTGCTTTCTCTGCTCATTTTCTTAAGAATAGCCAAACTGTTTTCTACACCCGAAGCATCCATACCCGAATCTACTAACTCATCGATAAACAACAAGTTGATAGGTTGATACAGACTTTCCCATACATCACGGAAACTCCAACTTAAACTGAGGATCAAACGATTGCGTTCTCCCCTACTCAAGTTGTCAAAGTCTAACTCACGACCTAATTCTTCAATGCTTACAGTTAAGTCGTTTAAGAATTTGACCTGGTGTGGCAAACCAATACGATCCAGATACTGCGCCAATCTGCCGTTTAAGTAACTGAGGTTCTGATCAATGATCTTTTTACGAATAAATGAATCTTTGTTGGTCAACAGTTTGAGCAAGAACTCTTGGTGCTCTTTGACTCTGGTCAATTCATTGATAGTGTCGTAAGTAATCTCTTCAACCGCAGTTTCTTTCATTTCTGCGATCTGTTCACTGTAGGGATCCGGTTCTTCCTGTTTGGCAGTTAACTGCGTTAGCACACTGCCCATACTGCTTCTATGTTCAAATGCATCTGCTTCTGCTGAGTAAAATGTTTCGGGCCGACTGCCTAACTCGCCTATGACTGCTACAGTTTTTGTGTGCTCCTGCCATTGTGTGTCATTTGTTAATAACTGTAGTGCGGCTTCTTGCTTTTGTTCTTGCTTGCTTTTAAGTATTTCTTCTTGCTTGGCATCGTGTATGTCCTGCCCACAAGCATGGCACTTATGGTCTTCCAATAGAGCAATTTCTTTTTCTAGTTTGTCAATGAGTTTCTGTTGTTTGTCGTTGTCACGTTCAATACTAGTAATCCATTTTGTGCATTCGTCAACTTGCGACTTTTTACGGTCATAATCTGCCAACAGTTTGTGTGCAGCCAATTCTGCTTCAATGTCTAACTTGGCCAGTTCGTCATAGGCACTTTGTAAAGCAGCAACTTCACTGTCTTTTTTCTTTTGCCACAGTACTTGCCTGCGCTCTAAACTTTCAATTTGATTGTTGATGCGCTCGTTGGCATCTGACACTGCTTTAATTCTTGCTTCTTCATGTTGAATGGCATCTTTAGTAGAACGATTTAGCTCTTTCAATGCTTCAGCTTTTTCACTCAGCATGGTAATACCCAGAAGCTGCTCAATGATAGCACGTTGGTCATTGGCCCGCATACTGAGAAAAGGCTCTGTATAAGTGTTTAAGGCTACAACGTGCTTGAACATGTCATGACTCATGTTGAGCAAGCGTTCGATTTCCTGTTGTGTTTCTCTGCTGTCACCTTGACTGTTGTCGTCTCTACTTTCCTGCTCTTCGTCGTTGACATAGAACTTGAGCACATTGGGTTTGCGTCCACGCTCAATCCTGTAACTCTGTCCTTCGCAGTCAAAGTCGATGGTGATCAACATGGCCTTGCCGTTGGTCTTGTTGATTAGATTATCTTTTTTGATGTTAGTCAGTGCCTGTCCAAACAGTGCATAACTAAGTGCATTGATGATTGTAGTCTTGCCTGTACCGTTACGTGCGCCACTATCATCGCCACCCAAGTCTAAGTTTTCACCTAACACCAAAGTCAAGTCTTGGCGATCAAAGTCAATGCCCTGTGTGGCATTGCCCACGCTCATAAAGTTTTTAACTGACAGTGTTTTTATTTTGAACATTATCGCTTATTTCTTTATAAATTGGTTTGAATACTTGATCGATGTAGTCTAAAATTATTTGCCTATTATACAACAGTCTACTTTCTAATTCAAGATTTATTTGTTTCAAATAGTCTAGCGGCCACTTAGAAACAATCTCCGCTTGTTTCATAACTGCCAAGAATCTTTCACTGGGATCTTCAATGGAGTCATAACTTTCATCCCAGTAATCGTCAAAAGTTTTTATTCCAAACGACTGCAGATATCGAATAGTTCCTACCGCACCCAATATGATAAAAGGAGTTGTACACAATATTGGTCTCAATATTTTTTCACTTATGTAAACAGATGGGTAATCAAAAACTGATTCGGACACTAAATCTACTGCGAATTCTTTGTAAAAATCAGATCCGTTTGGTGGTATATTTGGATTTATGTAACTTTTTGGTACAGGAATTTGATTTAAAAATAAAATTTCTTTGTTTTGCGTTAACGTTGTCCAATCTTCACTAACTGAAATCGCATTATTGTAAACATAATCCAAATTGTCATCGATATTGCTCTGATTTTGATTTGTAGGTATTTCACTTAGCATTTTAGTGTTTGGATTGTTAATTGAATACTGAATCTCCGAACAATTATTTTTAATGATGTAGGCTATAAGTTTTTCTCTATGTGCTCTTAATAAGCCCACCATACACAACATAGGATATATTATATTTTTCCTATATCTTATAATATCTTTAACATTGTTGTAACTATTATAGTTTAGAATAAGATTAAAAACTTCCGGTTGATCATTATTGTCAAAGTAAGGAATTAATTGTTTTTTAAGGTTACTACTGTTACAAATAAATCTAAAAACGAAACCAGGAAATCCCATAGATTTAATCGCTAATAATAGATTGTATATTGTAAAACTCAAAGGAGAATTTAAAAAATAAAAGTCAGTGTCGTTATGTAAAACTACAATTCTTTCATTTGGCTTAAATTCTTCCTTAAAAAGTGTTTTTAACTTACCATGTAATGAAGGTGCGTCTTGCCGATAATGGATCAAGTCAATAACATCAATTACGCTAATAGTCATGCAAGTTCCTCCAATGATTGTATATGTTTTCTAAATTTTCATATGGAATTATTTGCAAAGTATTTGCAATTTTTTGTAGGTTATCTATGATACTTTTATATTCTAGTAATTCACTTAGCGGGATCACAATATCGTTTTTTCCAACAGGAGGATTTTTAAAAAGATGAGTGAAGTTGTCTTCAATAATATTGTTCCTTATGAATCTATATAGACTGTTTGTTTTTACTTTGTACAGATTTTGGCTTTCAAAGCCAGCAATTTTATAACTGTCTCTATGTTCTTGTTGAGTAATTTCATAGCCATCATCTATTTTACGTGCAGAGTATCGTTTGCGCCATTTGCTTTTATAGAACCATTTTAAACTTGGCTGATCTAGCATAATAGTAATTATTTGATAATGCTGCATCCAATTTGGGATATTAAATTTATGTGTATGTAATGGTATCCACAAGTCGGCAAAATTTATTGGAAGATTTGATAAATCGTCCCCTCTTGTATATGTTGCACTGTAATATTGATTTATTGAATAGCAGTTTTTTGGTTCATTATCTAACCAAGAATCAAAATCGCTGGTAAAACTACTTTTAAACCATTCTGAATCAGATTGCTCAGTGTTATTCCAAGATTGTATATCGGGGTGAAATCCTAGAAGAGCACAAAGCATTTTACCTGCACCTCCTGGCGGATAACGCACAACAAGAAATTTTGCCACTAAAGATTCCTATAAATGTCCAGTAACAGATTATTATCGTAGTGATCGCTGGCAATAGCAGTTAGTTGATTAGTTACAATCTGATCTACACTTTCGAACTGCACATTACCCTGTATTTCATACTCTGATAAGTCTGTATTCTTTTGCGGCAGCAGTGTAATCTCACGCAGGTTATACTGCCCAATAAAAGTTTCTTTGATAAAATTGGCTTCTTCGTAACTGATATCAATGTCCAAGTTCACACGCACATGCATACCTGGCGCCAGTATGTCGTCGGCATGATCCAGTATTGCTGCCAAGCCTAACACACGGTATCTGGGTTGATCGGGCCAAGCATGATACTCAGGCTCTTTGCCCCATTCAATAACACACAGTCCTCTGTCATCATCACCAGCGTCTGCATAGTTGTGTGGAAAGCAGTTGCCAATATAAGTGATGTTGCCGTGGTTTTGTCTTTTGTGAAAGTGCCCTGTGTAAACTTGTTCACAGGCCCGAAACTGTTCACGTTTGACTTCACCGTGATCGGGCATCTGCACCATGGCGTTCATGTAAAAGTGAGGAAGTTCAAAGTGTCCAAATACATATTTGGTCTTTAGTTTTGGCACACGTTTGTAGTCATCACCTACCAACCAAGGTGCAATAGTTACATCACCTTCCGAGAACCAATCATTACAGATTCTAACATTGGGCAAATGTCTAGCCCACTCTACACTCTGTATGTCACGTTTGTCCCTATAGTACAAATCGTGGTTACCAGGGATAAAGTAGACCTGATCAAAGTTTGCGTTTAAATGCTCTAAGGCCTGCAGACTGTAGTTCAGTGTAACAATATTAATACTGGCACGGTTGTTGTGCCAGTCCCCCAGGAATAAAGCAGTTTCGCAGCCTTGGTCTCGTGCAGTCTGAGTAGCCCATTTGACAAAGTTCAAACAGTCTTCGTTATGCAGTTGACTGTTTGACTTTAAGCCAAAGTGTATGTCCGTGAACACGGCTGCTTTTTTGAATAGATTAGCCATCTATCTATTATAACTTCGTTTTTGGTCTACTGCAACTGGAAAAATTGTCATTCGTCGTAATATCCGCCACCACCACCAGTCATCATGCCCTGTCGTGTATAACTGGGGTTTAGGTTGTTCATTTCTAAAATGTCATCTCTGATATTTTGGTTACGTTTTTCAATGTTGAGCACACGAGTAAACGAGTTAGTAATTGCCGCAGTATAGTAAGCAAATGGGTTCTGACTCTTGCTTTCATCAAACTGTAAGCCAATTTGGCTTAACTGTAGCAGTGCCTGGCTACGCATTTCGTCGTTGTAAGTGTAGCCGCGCCAATTTGATCGAGTAGCATAACGCTCGCACAGTTTCATAAACATGTGTGCCAATTTGTTGGTCATTTGTCCATGCTCACGTGAAAATTCTCCCGACTCTAAATCGCCCCGCCAGTGACTTTTGCCTACCAGTACAGGTTCACCCTCGGCATCGACACGATAGTGATAAAACGGTGGAAAGTTTACTTTGACATACTTGTTATGTTTAGGATCTTCCTCGTCATACTCGGTGTGTGCTGGTTCGTCCTCATCGTCAACTAAGTCTTTAGCCTGTTGACGTGCTTTGTTAGTTTTGACTTCATCTAAGGGGATATGCTCCCAAGTCATTACACGAAACACACAGTCAGTTTGTGGGATTTTGGTATACTTAATTTCAAAATCTTCTAACTTTTGCTTTTGTCCTGTTTCTTTTACAGCCTGCTCATGTGCCAGTTTGGTCAAGCGTTCCGCCCTTGCACGGCGTGCAGCCACAATGTTTTTCTTATTGATTTTTTTGACACTGTCTACGATCATGTCAAAATTAGCAGCGTCTTGGTCCAAATAACTGCAATAGGTAGTTTTACTTTTGTGTATTTCTTTAAGAATATCTTTATTATTAAGGTAATTGTGTTTAATAACCGTTCTCCTTTATACTGTTATAATAGTAACATAGTTTTACTGGGTTGTCAATTCTTGAATGCAAAATTGGCATAATTTTTGGCGATAAATATTTTAAATCGGAATAATTATGGCAAATTTACAGCAAGGTCCTAGTAGTAACTCAGACAACACAGATCCATCTGGAGTTAGTCAAACTGCTGGGGTAGCACCACAACAACAGTTTGCATCAGGCGGAGATGCAAGTGCATTTCGTTTAAGTACCCTTGCAGAAGGCATTGTAAAAGGTGGAGCCTTTGCTTTGGAAGCCATAGCTGGTAGTGTATTTAACTTTAATTCTACTGGTGCGAACCCTAGTTCAATTGGTCCTGACGATGACTGGCGTGTGCGTATTAGTATGCAACCACAGACTGCTGCATTGTTTTATAATAATCCAGGTAATCCTATATTGTACCCGTTGAGTCAAACCAATGGTGTAGTTTTTCCTTATACTCCACAAGTAGATATTTCACACCAGGCTGATTACACAGCGCAACCATTAACACATAGCAATTATCAAAGTTACTTTTATGACAAAAGTTCAGTACAACGTATAAACATTACTGCTGATTTTACTGTACAAAATATTCAAGAAGGACAGTATCTTGCTGCAGTTATGCAATTCTTAAAAAGCACAACAAAAATGTTTTTTGGAAATAGTCAACTAGCAGGTACACCACCTCCAATGGTGTTTTTAGACGGATATGGTCCAGCAATTTTACCACACGTTCCTTGTGTAGTGACAGATTTTAGTTATACTATGCCTGGTGATGTAGACTATATAAAAATACCAGTTGGCGCCAGTTTGCAAAGCACCGCCGGCAATCCCATACAAAATAGTAATTATGCAGTACCAGCAAGACTGCCCACTGCTTGTACATTACGTATCGGACTACAGCCAATTTACAGCAAAAATAACGTGGCAAGAAACTTTACACTAGAGCGTTATGCTGCTGGAGGCCTGATACAAGATTCACGTGGCGCTAGGGGAGGATTTATTTAATGGCACGGTCTAGTTCTAAGGTTGAATACAACTCAACAAGTCCTTATTACAATACACCGGTTATTGGAGGATACCTGGATTTAGCAAACATTCCTAGCATTCCTAAACTGCAAGGTGATGTTATTGTTACTGTAAACAAGACTTATCAGTATCGGCCGGACCTATTAGCATATGACTTATACGGTGATCCTGGATTATGGTGGGTGTTTGCTGTAAGAAACCCAAATGTAATAAACGATCCCATTTTTGACATGCGTATTGGTAAACGTATTGCAGTACCTAAAAAAGAAACATTACAAGGTATCATTACATAATGGCTAACCTTTTTGATTTTAGTGCCGAGTTCGAAGGCGTCGATCAGGCAATTCAAGAACAAACAGGCGCAGTATATAATGAACCAGATCCATTTGTAATACCGTCAAGTCGAAACACGACATCTGTAGTGGAATCGTTTGGTGCAGAGAATTTCGTACCTACAGGTAGTCTTAGTCCTTACTTGGTAGATGAAGCAGCCCAAGCACAAGTTGATGAATCGTTTATTCAAGAAGCAGAAGGTTTAAATGCACAACAATCTGCTTTTTCTCCTAGTCTGGTATCCCCTACCACAAAAGAACCTGTTTATACAGTAGAAGTAAGAGGTACTGCACCAGCACAACAACCACTTGTAAATCCCTTGCACGATTTTGAAAGTTATACCTACAATTTAAGTTTACATGCAATCACAATTGAAAATTTCAATAATTTAACAGACAGCCCACGTGGATATATTCCAACCGATGTTTTAATTGCAGGCGCTGGGCGTTACAGTGATAACTTTAAACGCAATCGCTTTTTTGAAGAAGACTTTTATTTTGAAAATCTAAGATTAGAGTCTATTGTTAACACAAAAAAGACAAATAGATTTAGTAATGTTGTTAATATAGAGTTTACAATCATTGAACCCGGTGGGTTTACTCTTATTCAAAGGTTAATTAGTGCTTGCGAACTTCCTCGCAGTCAAGGAGGAGTAGGAGGCCAAAATTATCTTAAACAGCCTTTCATATTACAAATTGATTTTTATGGACAAGTCGATGGTAATATAGGTGCTGGTATTATACCTAATCAAACAAAATTAATTCCAATTAAGTTAGTTTCAATGAACACTAAAATTGGTACAAAGGGCACACAATATGATTTCGAAGCAGTCCCTTATAACCATAATGCTTTTGACCCAACAAAAATAAACTTGCCAGCAAATTTCACCGTTAAAGCAGCAAAAGTTTATGATATATTTGGTGATGGTGAAGTCACAACAGAATCCACAGCAGAATCGCAAGCACTACAAGACCAAATTGAAGCCAGAAATAATTATAGTGAAACGTATGGAGCTGCATTGACAGAAGATAATGAAGGGGCAGCAGCAGTTCTCGCAAACCAAGGAATCTACCAAACTAAGGTTACGCAAACACTTGGCAAAACAGGAATAGCGGCTGGATTTAACAGTTATTACAAGACGTTAGAAGAAAAAAATAATTTAAAATACGATAGAATTAAATTTAGTTTAGATCCTGAAATTGGAGACTCGTTAATTTATACATCAGGACCAACTAGTATTTCTAATGCTGCAGAAACTGGTAGCACTGAAACTGCCGCTCAACAAGCAGGCGGAGCAAATAAAGGAACTATTGCTTTTAATGCCGGACAGTTAACTATACCTGCGGGCACAAATATTCAAAGTGTGATAGAATGGGCAATTACTAATAGCGAATATATGAGCAAACAGATAATAGGAGTACAAGGCGCGGGTGATCCCAGCAAAGGTGTTGTAAATCAAAGTGCTGAAATACTTAAATTGGTAAAAATCGTACCAAGAGTTAAAATCAGAGAATACGATCCTACTAGAGCAAATTACAGTTATGACATAACTTATATAATTAGAAAATTCCTAGTTAATAGTAGGACACCAAACGCACCGCAAGGCAGAGTGCAAGGGTGGGTTAAAGAATACAACTACATTTATACCGGAGGTGTTAGTCCTTATACCGGTGATGTAGCAGTTAATAGAGACGTAATTAATCTTGATTTAGATTTTAACATGTTGTTTTATACAGCAATTACTGGATTTAGAGAAAAAAACAAACTGTTTACAACCGGCGCAACTCAAGCCAATGGTGCAGATGATTTACAGACAATATTGAATGAAAATGCCAGTGGGTTCGAAGGCGATCCGGGAAATACTCCTAGTACACAAACAACTAACCCAGCAAAGGCATTAGAAGATCTTGTTGAACGTGCAGAAGTTGTATACCAGTCTGGTAGTAAAAGAAATCAAACTAGAACAGGTGCCGGCCAAGCTGGCGTTCAAGCGAGTGCAGATATATTAAACAATCAACTTTCTGATGCTAGAGGTGATATGATCAACGTGTCACTTACTATCACAGGCGATCCCCATTGGATTAAACAAGACGACATTCTTTATAATCAAAATTTAGTTGGACAAACTAGTAGACTTACTCCTAATAACAGTCTTTACACTGACAGCGGTGAACTTTATGTTTACTTAAACTTTATGAGTCCCGTAGACTATGATGAATCAACCGGACTTGCTATACCTTTTGGATCTTCATATAATTACAGCCTTTTTTCTGGTGTCTACAAAGTTATAACTGTTACGTCGACGTTTAGAGGAGGAGAATTTCGACAAATATTAGAGTTGATTAGACTTCCCATTAGCGACCAGAATAGACTTAAAGAAGCACAGAGTGCATATAGACAGGCCTATGGTTTTGAAATTGGTACAGGACAAGGCGTAGCATTTCAAACAAGTCAACTTGCAGGTCAACGAATTTTTGGTACTATACTAAGTGGAGCACTTTTAAATGGAGGTGCTGGATTAGAAAGCCTTGCTGCTGCTGCAACCAAAAAAGTATTTGGCGAAGTACAAAACATTGTAGCAAAAGAAATTGGTAGATTAACTTCGGATATTTTCGATAGCAGCATTGCTGATAACGCAGCTGATGCTCTTTCTTCGATTAATTTTGATGACATCGGAGGCGTCAACGCTACATTCCAAGACCTTGGAACTGATCTTGTTAATAGTTTAGATTTCCTAGATGTTGAAGTAGGCGACCCTACGCAATTTACCAGTGATGTAGATTTCCTAGGCGACTGGTTGTGAAGATAATTAACTAATATGGCGCAACTACCTTATCAGAATAATAAGAAAAAACCAGAATGGAGTGAAAGTTCAAGCAGTATTTTCACTCCAACTATCGGTATCTACAAAGGTCTGGTTAAAAAACTAGACAACGGAACACGTAGTGGGCGCCTGTATGTATATGTTGAAGATCTAAGCACTGCCACTAGCAACGATCCCAGCGGTTGGATTCTAGTAGATTATGCTAGTCCATTTATGGGCAGAACATTAGGTCCTGCACAAAAAGGCGCAGTGACCAATACTACAAATACTTTCTTTACAACACAACAGAGTTATGGTTTCTTTATGACTCCACCGGACATTGGAAATTATGTGCTTTGTTGTTTTCCGGGCGGCAATAACCAAAGTGGTTATTGGTTTGCTTGTGTAAGTAACAGTCTTAGTAAACAAATGATACCCAGTATCGGTGGCCTGCCTTTAAGCAGAATTGATCCTGCCAGCGTCCCTCCAAATTTTTCAAGTTATCTCAGGCCAGGCCAAATCTATCCTGTAGGAGAATTTAATGAAAACACGCAACAAGTGTTTACATCTAACTGGGCTACTGCTACTCTTAAACCTCTACATATTCCACAGTTTACCAGACTACTAACACAGGGCCTAGATACAGACGCAAACGGAAGAGGAGTAATTAGCAGTAGTATACAACGTGACCCAGTAAGCGGAGTTTTTGGTTTTAGTACTCCTGGCAGACCTACAAACGATCCTGCAAGTGATCCAGATTTAAATGTAAAATTAGCATCGGGTGAAATAGATCCTGTAAACTTTGTTGCAAGTAATAGAGTGGGTGGTCACAGTCTCACAATGGATGACGGTGATTTATACGGCAACAATAACGTTGTAAAACTAAGAACTAGTGCTGGCCACCAAATATTCATGAATGACACAGATGGATTCATGTATATTGCCAACAGTAATGGTACTGCCTGGGTTGAACTTACTAAAGAAGGAGATGTTCTAGTTTACGGGCAGCGTGATATCAGTATTCGTAGCCGAGGTAACTTAATGATGCACAGTGACCGTAGCATTATGATGAATGCTCGCGGCGCCATAGACTTAAAAAGTCAAGCACTGAGAGTAGAAAACACAGCAACAATTATAAACTCAGAACAGGCAATTCAAAATTACGCTCAACAAATTTCGATAAATGGAACCAGCGGAGTAAGCGTTTATGGTAGCAAAGCCAGTATTACAGGTCTGGGTGGCTTGAGTCTGACAGGATTTCCTATTAGTATGAATAGTGGGACACCAGGCCAGCCACCACAAGCACCTAAAACGTTAAATCAATATCAACTACCAGATACTAGTTTTGTCCAAGGCCAAGGATGGGCAGCAGTTGATGGAGTGCTTCCATCAATTGCATACAGAGTTCCTACACATGAACCTTATGTTAGAGGAAATGTTGCAGCACTAATCCAACAACAAGAAGAAATATTTTCTGGAGGTACTGCTACTGTAGACGGAAATCAGGAAAATCAGATTAAATCGGTGAGTAGAGCAAACCTTAAACCCGGTATAGATGCTGCAAATATTTTAGGAATATCACAAGGTTCAGCAGCACCCACGGCAAATTATATTACTCAGCCTTCTACATTGTCATTGGGCGATTTAAATAGCACTCAACTGAGAGCATATTCTGCGCAGGTAGGATATAATGCCAGCGGATCAGCATACGATGCTTACGACAGTCAAGGTCGCTTAGGGAAATATCAGATATCCCCTCAAGAATTAGTTAACCAAGGCTTTTTAAAACCCGATACTCCAAGAACCTTGGACGGAGTTAATAACCCTAATAACTGGACAGGTAAATTCGGTACAACAAGTGCTAATACTTTTTTCCAAAATACGCCATTACAGGATGCTGTAATGTACCAATATACTCAAAGCAACTATTCTAAATTACAAAATATAGGCTTGATTGATTCCAGCAGTTCCTCAGATGAGATTGCTGGATTATTAAGTGCTTCTCATTTTAGCAACCCAGAAACTGTTTCAGTATGGGCAACTAAAAATCAAGATTTATCAAACACAATTGCTAAAAATTACAATAATGGAAGATATAGTCAGACACAGGTTACTGTTTTAGAAGCCAGCGACCGAAGCAAACAAATTGCTTCGACCACTCCAACAGCGTAATAATCTCGATAAATATTCATATGCCTATTCTATACAAAGGATTTAGTACAGTTGGTCGAAAAAAACATTTTCGCTTGACAGACTTTGAACTTGTAAAACAGGACCTTACAAACTATTTTAATATTCGTAAGGGTGAAAAACTGTCTAATCCTGATTTTGGAACTGTAATTTGGGACACTATCTTCGAACCATTAAATGAAGATACAAAAGCCGTAATAATGCAGGATATAAAACGTATTATCGGATATGATCCCAGAGTAGCAGCACAGAATGTCATTGTTACTGAATATGATAGAGGCATTCAAATTGAAATAGAATTAATTTATGTGCAGACAAATCAAGTCAGCACTTTACAACTGCAATTTGACGAACAAAGCAGAACTGCTTATCAGTTCCAATAAAACCCCGGTTTTTCCAACCAGATAAATATCTAAAACGGAACAAGTATGGCCACTACCACGAGACAAAGCAGTTTATTAGTCAATCAAGATTGGACTAAGTTGTATGAAAGTTTCAGAGCAGCAGACTTTCAAGCCTATGATTTTCAGACCTTACGCAAAGCCATGCTGGACTACTTGCGTTTGTATTACCCAGAAGATTTCAACGATTATACAGAAAGCAGTGAATATATTGCCCTTGTTGATCTTATTGCTTTTATGGGCCAAAGTCTTGCATTCCGCACAGATTTAAATGCCCGTGAAAACTTCATTGACACTGCTGAACGCAGAGATAGCATTTTAAAACTAGCCCGCCTTATTAGTTACGTTCCAAAACGTAATCAAACTGCCACAGGATATTTAAAGTTTGATAGCATCCAAACTACAGAATCTCTATTTGATAGTAGCGGCCTGGATATTAGTAATTCGGTAATTGCTTGGAATGACAGCACAAATCCTAATTGGTACGAACAATTTGTTACGATTTTAAACGCTGCTATGCCCACAAGTCAAAGTGTAGGTGAACCATCTAATAGTGCCACAATTGGTGGAATATTAACAGACGAATATAATGTAAACGTGCCAACCAATACTCTTCCTGTTTTTAAATTTAATGCAACAGTAGAAAATGCAAATTTAGGATTTGAAATTGTTAGTGCAACTAGTGCAAATCGAAGTTACGTATATGAAGCAAGTCCCGCACTAGGTCAGCCTTTTAATATTCTTTACAGAAATGATAGTTTAGGTAACGCCAGTAACAATACTGGTTTCTTTTTTTACTTCAAACAAGGCAATTTACAAAATCTAGATTTTAATTTTAACGAAAGTATTCCAAACAATTTAGTTAATATTAATACTAACAACGTTAACAACACAGATGTTTGGTTATACCAACTTAACAATCTAGGTGGGATACGTGCCGAATGGAGCAAGGTACCTAGTGTAAATGGGTTTAACATCATTTACAATAATAACGCAGCAAAAACTAGTTTCCAAGTTACTACACGAGTAAATGATCAAATTGATTTAGTTTTTGGTGATGGAACATTTAGTGCTATCCCAACTGGAAGATTTAGAACATATTTTAGAACCAGCAGTGGATTAGAATATAAAATTACACCCAACAATTTAAGAAGTATCAATATATCTATTCCATACGTAAGCCGCAAAGGTAGATTAGAAACATTAACTGTTGTTGCAAGTTTAAAATATACTGTAGCAAATGCAGTTGCAAGAGAAAGCAACACAGAGATTAAAACAAAAGCACCACAACAGTATTATACACAAAATCGTATGGTAACTGGGGAAGATTATAACATTTTTCCTTACACAAATTACAGCACCATAAGCAAAGTAAAAGCAGTAAACCGTAGTAGCAGTGGTGTTAGTAGGTATTTGGATGTGTTAGATAGCACAGGCAGGTATAGTAGCACAAATATTTTTGCTGATGATGGTGTGTTATACCGAGAAGAAAGTACAAACAGTTTTGATTTTACCTGGAGTACAACTTCCGATATTAATCGAATTATTCAAAATAATATTCTACCTATTATCAGAGGAAAACCTTTATTACACTTTTATTATGACAAATTTTTAAGGTTCGGCCTTACTAGTTATTATTGGAAACGCAGCACAGTAGGATCGGGATCCAGTACAGGATATTTTGTAACTGCATCTGGTGGCTCAATTGCTGCTCAGGTAGGTGCAGGAACAACAGGCAATCCTTCATATGTAACTGAAAATAGCATTGTAATTTTTAGTCCAGGTGCAGGAAATTATTTTAATGCAGAAAACTATATTACTCCTATACCTGCTTCGGGCGTAATTCCTCAAAACGGCCGTACCGAACTTTATGTTACTATTACACGCCTAATAGGAAATGGCACACAAGGTAATTTAAGTGATGGATCTGGACCTATTGCGTTAAGTCAAAATGTTCCAAATAACGCACAGGCGATCACAGTTATTCCTGCGTTTAGCAATAGTTTTAGCGCCTCATTGATAGCCAGACTAATTCAACTGATTTCTTCATATAGCGAATTTGGAATTAGGTACGATCAAGAATTGCAAGCATACGCAATTGTTTCTGCACAAGATATAGACGCCGCCAGCGAATTTAGCCAAACAAACCAAGGTAGTGAACTAGGTATTAACAATGACAGTAGTTGGATAATGAACTTTACATTGAACGCTACGACTTATAGTGTACAAACCCGTCAACTTAGTTATATCTTTCAAAGTGTAAGTGAAACTAAATTTTATTTTGATGATAGTTTTAAAATATTTGACTCAACTACAGGATTAACTGTGAATGACAATGTCAATGTACTAAAAGTTAACGGAAACCCTGATACAGGAGCACCTTATACCAATAACTATCCATGGTATATCTATGGACAGATTGCAGAAAGTGATGGCTATGTTGACAATAGTAAAGCATTAATTACTTTTTCAGACTTTGATGATGATGGAGTCCCAGACGATCCCGATATTTTTAATACTATTGTTCAGCCCGACACAGACCCATTGGAAAAATTTATCTACTTACAAAAAGTTTACGGATACGAAAGTTTTGTTACTTACAATATATTAGATAAATCCTTGGTAGATTCGGGGTACGCAACTGAAGATGATATTTTACCTAATGTTAACAATTATCCTTTGGGACAAATTTTCTATGCAACAACTGAAGAAAACTTTTACGTATTGGGCGGCACAAATACAAATAGAACACTGACTTTATCTAACGATTATTTGGCACGAACTGGAAGACAAGGTTTGTATTTTCAATATAGACACAACGCACCAGCAACAAGAAGGCTTGATCCAAGCCCAAATAATTTAATTGATCTTTACATCTTAACTAAAGAATACGAAAATCAATATAGAACTTGGGCTTTGGATACAACAGGAACCGCCACTGAACCTGATGAACCAGATAGTGAGACATTACGATTATCTTTTCAAGACTTAGAAAATTATAAATCTGTCAGCGATGCAATCATTTATAATAATGCTCAATTTAAACCATTGTTTGGATCTAAGGCAAGACCAGAACTGCAAGCAACCTTTAAAGTAATTAAAAATCCTAACCTTAATCTTAGCGACAGTGAGATAAAAAGTCAGGTACTAACAAGTATTAATAATTATTTTGCTGTAAACAACTGGGACTTTGGTGAAACTTTCTATTTCACTGAGTTAGCAACATATATTCAACAAGGACTTGCTCCTGCTATTAACAGTATAATCATTGTACCAAATAGTGATAGTCAGACTTACGGAAGTTTGCAACAAATTAGTAGCCAAGCAAATGAAATTTTAATTAGTGTTGCTACTGCACAGAATATAGAAATAATCACTAGTATTACTGCTGCTCAACTCAACCTCGAAAATCAAGCGGTAAATACTATTATTAATTAAAAACTGGCATGGCAATAACTAAAACTTTACCTTTCCTTCCTAGTGTTTTCCAAACCGAGACTAACGATAAGTTTTTAAGCACTACCCTTGATCAGTTAGTGACGGAGCCAAATCTCGTTCCTATTAATGGATATGTTGGCAGAAAGTTTACACCAGGTTGGTCTGGAATAGAATCTTACGTAAGAGAACCAAGTGGGGTTAGAGCAGATTATCAACTTGAACCAACCACAGTTGTTAAAAATGCTGCAGATGCAGACTCTGTTGAATTTTATAACACTTATCCAGAATTGCTGCAAAAAATTCAAGAACTTGGGGGCAACGTTGCAGATCAAGATAGGTTATTTACTAGTCAATTTTATACATATGATCCTAAAATAGACTATGATAAGTTTGTAAATTATAGTCAATATTATTGGTTACCTGCCGGCCCTGATTCTGTAACTGTAAGTGCTACTAATATTGCAACTTCAAGGACATATTACGTTTATCCTGAAGACAACATTAATGTTTACCGATTTAGCAGCGAAAGCAATGTTGGCAATCCTGATATTATTGTTGTAAGAGAAGGAACGTATCAGTTTGTTGTAAATCAGCCCGGCAAAAAATTCTACATTCAAACAGAACCTGGTTTAAGCGGAAGACAAACAAATAATAATAATTTAAGTTCTAGAGAGATCGAAGGTGTTACTAACAACGGTGATGATGTTGGTACAATTACCTTTAATGTTCCTATAAGTACTGCCCAAGACAATTTCTTAAATGCAACAAATGTTGCAGATGTCGGGTTTGTAACAAATTTAAAATATAGCCAAATTGACCAACAACTGTTAAGCACAGTTGCTGCATTGGGTGGTATAGATGGTGTAACTGCGAACACATTACTCGATGGCCAAAGTTTAGTTTTTGGTACTTATTACAGCGACAGTGCAGATTGGGATAGCGGTAGCGGTCCTGTTAGTGCAGGACTACGCTATGGAGTTTGGGATATTACTTTAACACCAAGTGGCGGAGATTACTTAATTAGTTTAAGTTCAGGAACTGCCATACCAACAGGTAATAAAGTTACAATTTTAAGTGGTCTAAATTATGGTAATACAGAATGGTACAAAAATACATCAGGTTATCTGAGTCAAGTTCCTGTTATTACTGCACCATTTGACACGTTGTATTATCAAGACAGTGAGGATGCAGAACAATATGGTCGTATTCAGATCCTTAGTGCAGTAACAAAAACAATAGATGTTAATACAGATATTATTGGTAGAAAAAATTATATTAGTCCAAATAAAATTACTTTTACTAACGGACTTAAAATTAAATTCGATAATACCGTAACACCTGAAGTTTACAGAAACAACGAATACTATGTAGAAGGAGTTGGCGATTCAATAACTCTTACTCCGGTAGAATGGTTAAGTGTTTTTTATAGTTCTAGCCAAGAAAATTTTAGCCCAGTTGTTCGTTTTGTAGGTACTACAACTTATGCAAATTTAAATCAATCGAGAACACAACTAAGCATCGAAAGTAATGTTGATCCTTATACTGCAAATATTTCAACAGATTATGCCAGTTCAGGAGAAAACCGAAACAACATTTTCTCCAGCAACTTAAGTTTTCAATTTCCTTACAGAGGTGGGTTTAATACTGTTGGAGATAACGCTGACAATTTATTTCGAACAGGGACAATAGGTATGTCTTTGGTAGGAATACCATTTTATGGTCCAACCAATGAAGCATATATAGAAGGTAAAAATGCAACTTCGTGGCACTACAATTCCCCATATGTTAAAATTAATGGACAAGATACCTATGGTGGTTATCCTGATTCAAATGGCATTTACCACTACAACGACAGCACGTTCATTACTGCAAATGCTTGGGGAAATGTTGCTGGCCTGGGTAGCAATCTGTATGTGGAAACTGACGGGCATAGCACACTATTAGGGTATGCTATAGACGGATATCCCATATACGGACCTTACGGGTATTCCAATCCTATGGATAAAGATAGCGGCGCAGTATTAATGGTAAGCAGTTATCAAGCAGATGATGGTGCTTCTTATAGGCCTTTATCTAAACTGGTTACTGTTACTGCTAACAACACTTCTGGGTCTAATATAACACTAAATTCGACTTTTGAACTTGAGCCCGGCATGAGGCTTACATTTAGTTCTAATGCTAGTATAACAACCCCAGACGAGTACTGGATTGTTGCTGCCGGCCAACAATCCAGCGTCGGCCTTCCAAATAATAATTTAGGATTAAATCAGATCCAATTAAACAAAGACCTAATAATTTATGCAAATACAGACATACAATTTGGCTTTCCTTCTGGTTCATTCATTGAGGATTATACGTACCAAGAAGGATTGGGTTCATTAGATAGGTTTAATGGTAGATATTGTGTAACGCCCGACTATCCCAACGGGACCTATGCATACTTCTCGACTCAAGACACAACGGGTGTACCCACATACCCTTATTTTGTCGGACAAAATTTCTATGGTAGTTTGGATATTAGTGATATCAATCAATTGACTGAACCAGACTATATTACCATTGATAGATCGAGTAGGGACCAAAATCCGTGGAGTAGACGCAACCGTTGGTTTCATAAAGAAGTTCTTGCACAAACAGCAAGTTATAACGGAACTTCATTGATTAGTTTAGACACTTATCAAAGAGCACAAAGACCTATTGTTGAGTTTATTCCTAATTTACAGTTAACTAACTTTGGCAATCTTGCACTAATACCTGTTGATATTTTTGATACCACGATTACACAACCATTCAGTGCAGTAGAAGGGGTCACTGGTATTTTCTTAGACGGTGTCAGGATCGTCGATGGTATGCGTATTATTTTTGCCAACGACATTGATCCGTTAACACGAAACAGGATTTATGTTGTACGCTATGTTGACCAAGACGGTATTCCTTCAACTGCTCCTATTTTAACACTAAAACTAATCGTAGCCTATGACGGCATCCCTGATCCAGGCGAAACTGTTAGTGTTCTGAATGGTGTTAGTAACGGTGGTAAAAGTTATTGGTTTAACGGTGGCCAGTGGGTAGAAGGTCAGGTAAAGACTGGACTTAACGTTGCGCCTTTATTCGACATTTTTGACGAAGATGGTAATAGTTTCACTGATAGGGACATTTATCCGTCAGTGAATACTGCAACAACATTTGACGGAACAAAACTATTCAGTTATCGAGAAGGAACTGGTACAGATGACAGTGTTCTTGGGTTTCCTTTAAGTTACAGATCACTTAACAATCAAGGTGATATAGAATTTGTAAACAACTTTGATGTTGATACTTTTGGTTACACCACAGATGGTGTCACAGAAGTAATAAAAAATATTAGTTTAGGTTATATTCATCGGAACAATGTTGATGGTACAACTACTAAATTAACATGTTGGAATACAGTAGTAGAAAACACTAAACAATATCAAATTTTTAGTTATGAATTTGATGGAATAAACAACGATTTTAGTTTTGATATTGCGCCAAGTCAAAACACTGCTATTCCTAACCTACAAGTTTTAGTAAACTTTAAAAATCTGCAACAAACACAATATCAGGTAGAAGTAAGGCCAAATAATCAAAGATCAATTTCTATCAATAATAATCTTTTAAAATCTGGAGATAAGATAGATATTAAAGTTTACAGTACCCAAGTGTCTTCGCTTGGTTATTTTCAAGTACCTGATAATTTAAATTTCAATGTACAGAACGAAGTAGTTTCTTACCCTACGTTAGGACAAATTAGAAACCATGTAGGAAAACTTGTAAGAAGTAGCACACAATTTATAGGCGGGTATCCGGGCACTAGCAACCTTCAAGATTTGAACTTGACAGCATATCCTGGGGAAATACTACAACAAAGTAGTCCTATTAGTTATGCCAGTATGTTCTTAGTTGACAAAGACTTCAATTTTGTCAATAGCATTTATAATGCACAACAAGAGTATACCAGATTTAAGAATAAGTTTTTAAGTATTGCGACCAGCACCAATCAAATTGACTATAACGATCCTGTTTCTGGTGTAAACTACATTCTGAAAGAAATTAACAAAGTAAAAAATGATACTTTTCCTTGGTTTTATAGTGATATGGTACCATATGGCGACAATGTTAATGTAATATCCTATACTGTTTTTGATCAATTACAAACCAACTATGAAATTACAACAACATTTAGCCTAAGTACACTGAGTAACCAGGCTATACTTGTTTACTTAAATGGTGTTCAGTTACTCAATGGGTATGATTATACTTTCTTAGCATCAGGTCCTGGCATTGCTTTAAGTTCTAATCTTTCAAGAAGTGTCGGAGATACATTAAAAATATATGAATATAGAAATACAGACGGAAACTATATTCCAGAAACACCAACTAAATTAGGCCTTTATCCAAAGTTTAAACCTGAACTAGTGGCAGATAGTACTTATAGAACACCTATCTATGTAATAGTTGGCCACGACGGCAGCAGAACCCCAGCATTTAATGATTTTAGAGATACCTATCTATTAGAATTAGAAAAAAGAATCTATAATAATATTAAACAGGAATACAACGAAGATCAACTAAGCATCTACAACAGCATGCCTGGCAAGTTTAGAACTAATGATTATAGTTTAACAACTTACAATAGAATCATTAGTCGCAGTTTCCTGTATTGGGCAGGACAAAATAAAGTAGACTATAGCACAAACACAACTTACAACTCGGAAGATCCATTTACTTGGAACTATAGGACGGCTAAAGACAGCGACGGAGTATTTTTGCCAGGCAGTTGGCGTGCTTGTTACGAGTATTTTTACGATACTGTCAGGCCACACACAAATCCGTGGGAAATGTTGGGATTCAGCGAACGTCCTGATTGGTGGGTATCTACTTACGGTCCTGCACCTTATACCAGTGGCAACACAATACTATGGACAGACTTAAAGAACGGATACATTGCTGGTGGCAGTAGACAAGGATACGATACAACGTTTGCAAGATCCACATTACTAAGCATTATACCGGTAGATGCCCAAGGAAATCTGCGTAGTCCTATTGAAATACTTACTAACAATTATGATATTTCCAATATGGATGAAAATTGGAGTGTAGGCAATTGGGGTCCTGGTGAGTATGCTTGGAGGACTAGTAGTGATTGGCCTTATGCTCAGCAGATAGTTATGGCATTGACCAAGCCTGCCCAGTATTTCGCATTAGGGATTCAGAAAAACAAATATGTTTACAGTTCAGTAATCAATCAGTACACTGTAACTGACACAAATTATAGACTGACACCATCAGATGTAGATATAAACGGAGACCAAGATGCCGATGGCAGTATTATCCGTTCTGCCGGATATTTAAATTGGATAAACGATTATCAAGTCAGTAATGGAGTATTGACAAAAACAAAACTTAATAGGTACTTGCACGATTATAAAATAAATCTTGCTTACAGAATGGCTAGTTTTAGTGATAAGAAACTGCTAAAAGTTTTAGCGGATCAGAACAGTCCTAGTAGCGTGAATAGTTCAGTTATTATTCCAGATGAAGATTACGAATTAATTTTAGGTAAATCTACTCCTTTAAGTAAAATAAAATACAGTGCAGTAGTAATTAAGAAAGTAGCCACTGGATTTGAAATTAACGGATATGATAGATCAAATCCAGTGTTTAACATTGTTGCCCCAAATATTGATAACGAATCGGATGTTATAACTGTTCTTGACCGGCAAGTCCAATATTTTACTAAGTTTAGAAATTATCGATTGACGATCCCTTACGGTACAGTTTTAACAACTATTCAAGACGTTGCTAATTTTATAGCAGGATATGAAAGATTCTTACTATTGCAAGGATTCTCATTTGACTACTTTGATGAAGATCTGGGACAAATAAGAAATTGGCAATTAAGTACAAAAGAATTTATATTTTGGACTCAACAAGGCTGGCCTGTAAATTCTGTAATAGTTTTAAGTCCATTTGCAGAAAGAGCAAAGATCAGAACTAGGAACGCTTTTGTAGAAGCCATAGAAAATAGTTACTATGGTACCAAAGTAATGGATCAGAACTTTCGTATTCTTGATAATGACACATATACCGTTAGAAGAGATCCACAACAGTTTTATTTAGAAATTGATGACATTAATAATAACAACTCTAGACTAATCGGTTATATCGAGTGTAATCTTATCCAAATTGAAAATGTATTGATTTTTAACAATACAACTCAATTTAATGACATTATTTACAATCCTCAGTCCGGAGAGCGTCAGTATAAACTAAAACTTATTGGACAAAAAACAGGCGAGTGGACAGGAAGTCTTTATGCGCCAGGATACATTTACAATGAGCCAGGCGTACCCGAATGGAGACAAAATAAAGACTACCTTAAAGGTGACCTCGTTGAATACAAAACCTTTTATTATGCTGCAAAAGAAAATGTGCCCGGATCAGTAGAATTTAATTTTACTGATTGGAATCCAGTTGATAAAGATGCAATAAAAACAGGTCTTTTAAAGAACTTTAGTTTCAACGCTGGTCAGTTCACTGATTTTTATGACACTAACAAAGTTAACATCGAGTCAGAAGATGACCAATTGGGTTTCGGATTGATTGGCTTTAGAAGTAGGTCTTATCTAAGCAATTTTGGTGTTAACGACGCAAGTCAGGTTAAGTTATACCAAGGCTACATTAAGCAAAAAGGAACAAGGAATGCTATTAATTCATTGGCACAAGTAAGTCAGGATCCTTATACACCTACAGTAGGTGTTGATGTAAACGAACAATGGGCATTCAGAGTCGGTAGTTATGGTGCTTTAGAAACTAATCAAGAAGTTGAAATAGTTTTGGATGAAAGTTATTTCCTAAGCAATCCAACAAGTTTGACCGTAAATCCCAATAACTCGATTACCTACAGTAGTATTTACACACGGCCCGATGACTTATATAGGACAACAACTATACCTTTTTCTAGTCCGTTTTTATTAACAAGAACAGACAATACACCTAGAACTGATGACATACTGACTGCTGGATTTCCTAACATAGAAGATGTAGACTATACATTATTCAACTTAAATGACCTTAGCACTCTCAACGCTAATATTAACCAGATTGGATCAGGAACAACTATTTGGGCCGCAGTAGACTTTAACAAGGACTGGAATGTTTATTATGTTACCAGTATCCATGCTTCTGTAATTGAAATTGGAAATGCACTCAATGGCCGAGTAAGTTGTTTAACAAGTGGATTTCATAATTTAAGTAAAAATGATGTAATAGTGTTACAAAATGCTGAACAATTTTCAGGATTTTATAAAGTTTTAGAAGTAAATGGATTGAACTCATTTACTATTGAAACAGATTTAGATCTTAACGGGTTTAGCGGAGCAAGTGTAGATGCACCAGCCTATAAGTTGCAATCTTTAAGATATGACTATGCAACACAAATTAATTCTTGGACTCCAATAGACGGTTGGGCCGTTAATAGTAAAATCTGGATTAACAAGAATACAATAGATAGCGAATGGGGTGTCTACAATAAGACTGAGCCGTGGAGTGCCAACGTTAGTTTACCACAAAGCCAGTATTTTACAAATGGCTTGTTTGGTTCTAGTTTAAAAATTAGTACAGATAATAATTTTGTAATTGTTGGACAACCGGGATATAATGGAAATATCGGATCTGCTGTAAACTATAAAAAATCTGGAAGCGGGTCACTAAGTCTTGACAGAACTATTACAGGATCTTCTAGTAACTTGCGGAGTTTTGGATTTAGTTTAGAAAGCCAAAACAATGTTGTTGCAGTCGGCGCACCAGATTCTGGAACAAACGGAGAAGGTTATACTTACATTTACACTAGAGATTTTACAGGAGCATTGGCCTTAAATCAGATACTAAGTGCAAGTAATGTAGACACAAGAAAATTTGGTTACAGTGTTGCAATGAGTTCTGACTACCAATGGCTCTATGTGGGCGCCCCAGACACTGATCAGGTAATTGTTTACGGCTGGGATTCTTCAGTTGAAGAAGAAGTTGATACATTAACTGGAGACGGTAGTACTAGTTTTACGCTGACTTTTGATCCTGCAGGCACCGAACTAGTTACAGTTAGTAACACGACAACAGAGTTTGTTCCTTATAGAGATTTTACAGTAAGTACCTTTGGGATTACATTCACTGCTAATACATCGGTCGATACATATGTTGTTAGACAACTCGGCCCTGGCTATAGAGAAATTACTACAATAAGCGGAACTGCAAACACTAGTTTTGGTTTTAGTGTCGCTACGAGCACAGAAGGAGCACAGGTTGTTGTAGGTGCCCCCACTTCTAATGTAACTGTTGGTAATACAAGTCTTCAAAGCGCAGGAACAATTAGTGTTTACGATAGATCTATCGAAAAGTTTGTTGCTATTTCTGGCCAAACAGATTTTGGAGGTGTGCGTAATCCAGTAAGCATTACCAAAGTATATATAGGAAGTGAACTACAAGTTAATGGTATTGATTACATTTTTTCAGGAGCAATCTGTCAGTTTGTAGTTGCGCCTGGCGCCGGCAAAATTATTACAATTGAAACAGACGAATTTAATCAAGTTGAAGAAACCGCAGCCGACTCACCACTAGCGGAAAACCAGTTTGGCTATAGTGTTGATTTATGTTCTTATAATTGTAGCATTTATGCAGGAGCACCTTATTATAGCAGTAATGAAGCAGCAGGAAAATTTCAAACTGGTGCAGTTTATCGTTTATTGAATCAAGGACGGATTTACGGTAATATAACTGGCGAGGTACAAAATCCAACAGTAACATCTGCTGACAGCATTAGACTAAATGATTATGAAGTAATTTTTACTGGTTCATCGCTCACACAAGTAGTATCTGATATTAATAATAAACAAGTTCCTGGAGTTACTGCTTCTAACGCCAATGGATACCTTAGTATTGTAAGTAGCGGAACAATTTCTACTGACAAACTTCGTGTATTACCGGGCACCGGATCTGCACTAACTGATTTAGGATTAGATGTATTCCCGCAAACTGAAATTATTTTAAACCCAACAAACTTTGCATTTGACCAGTTCGGCCAACGTGTGCTAATAGATAATACCAGCGAAAGACTTGCTATCGGTAGTACAGAAGCGATTACTATTGCAGACACCACATTTGATCTTGCAACTTTTGAAACAATTTTTGATGCCAATGGCACAAGATTTAAGGATGAAGTGGATTCTGGCGCCGTGTGGATCTTTAATTTACTAAGTGATAGTAGAGAAAATATTGACAATCCAAGCCAATTTGCTTACGTTCAACAATTAAAACCAAGTAATATAACATCCCCTGATTTTAATATTACTGAAGGCATGAAATTTGGAAGTGCTTTTGATTTACAAAATCAAAAAATCTACGTTGGTGCAAAGAATGAAAGCACATTCGAAACGAACGCAGGCGCAGTGGCATTATTTGTTAATCCAGATAATTTGTACGGTTGGGATCTGTATAGGTACGAAGAAGCAAAAATTGATACTACAGCCCTTATTAAGAGTTACACATACAGTGCTGAAAATCAGTTAATTATAGATAATTTAGATTTTATTGACCCAGTTAAAGGAAAGATTCTTGGTGTAGCTGAGCAAGATATTACATACAAAGTTGACTACGATCCAGCAGTTTATAATAATGGAACATTAGATACTGTTAGCATTGACCCTGAATTTTATTGGACAGATAAACGTGTTGGACAAGTTTGGTGGGATCTGAGCACAGTACGTTTTCTTGATTACGAGCAAGGCTCGGTACTATACAGGACAACAAACTGGGGCAGAGTTTTTCCTGGAAGTAGTATTGATGTCTACGAATGGGTAGAGAGTGATTATCCACCGAGTCGTTATGTAGAAACAGGTGGCGACGGCGAGCCTAAGTATCCAGACAACAGTGCTTACACAACAATTTCATACGTTGATCCGCAATCTAACACAACTCTAGTTAGGTATTATTACTGGGTTAAAAATAAAACAAATGTAACTGCAAACTTATTTGGTAGGACAATACCTACAACTTCTATTGCAGGATACATTAGTGATCCAAAATCTAGTCTTATTCCTTACTACGCAGCAATAAGACCGGATTCTGTGTCTCTTTACAATGTCCAAAACAAGACTGTAGGTAGAGACACAATTTTTCATTTAAGTTATAAGACAGCAGACAATACTGCCATAATTCACAGCGAATATGCGCTGGTATCTGAAACTGGCGGAAATGAGAATTTAATTCCTAATTCTATATATAACAAATTAGTTGACAGTCTTGCAGGATTAGATAAATTTGGAAACCCAGTTCCTGATCCTGCACTTGGTGTACAAGAACGCTACGGTATTGATATTAGACCAAGGCAGAGCATGTACATTGAAAGAGAATCTGCAGTAAAAACTTTTGTTACTTTTGTTAACAGTGTGTTTGCCAAGTACTTAATGAGTGAAGGTTATAATTTATCTTTACTTAATGGCAGTGTATTAACAGCAGGCGGTAACGGCGAAACTATTCCCGATTCTAATTCTGGGGCCTACAATTTAACTGTAGATACTTACGACGAGCTAACTTATATTAACATCATTATTCAACCAGTTGGCTATAAAGTTCTTGTTTTAAATGATAGGACAGTTAGTAACCTTTGGACAATATATACAAAACAGTCCGACAACACGTGGTTGTTAACTGACGTTCAGAGTTATAGAACAAGCGATTATTGGCAGTATATAGATTGGTATGCTCCTGGATTTACAGCAAAAACTGTTCCAAATTATACAATCAATACTTTTGCAGATTTATCGACTTTAACACAATTGCGTTCTAAAGATATTGTAAAAGTTCTAAACAATGGACAGAACCAATGGGTCTTATTGCAAATATTCCCTAACGTTGTAACTACAGTCGGTGTTGAAAATGGTACTATAAAGTTTTTAGACAGCTTGTGGGACTTACCTAACAACGCTATGAGTTATGACAACGACTTATTTGACGGCGCAAGGTATGACCAAAACCCAAGTTTAGAGATAAGGCAATTAATACAAGCAGTCAAACAAGATTTATTTGTAAATGAACTGGGCCCAGACTTCTTAGAATTATTCTTTGCTTTAATTTATAAAGCCTTACAAGAACAAAAGAGTTTGGATTGGGTCTTTAAGACTAGCCTAGTTGATATTGTACAAAAAATAGACGGTTTAAACCAACCACAAATCTATTTTAAAGATGACACCGATTTTTACTTAGATTATATTGAGGAAGTAAAACCCTATCATACAAAAGTCAGGGAATTCATTGTAGACTATCAAGGCAACGATAATTGGACCGGTTATACCACAGACTTTGATGTACCATCATACTACGACCCAGTATTTCAGCAATACAGAAGTCCTACAAGCGACTATGCACAAGATATAAATGCAAGAAACAATTTGTTGCAGTACAAAGATTGGAGAGACAACTATCAATACTACATTGAAGAAATTACTGTAGCAAATGGGGGATCAGGATATACAAGTACTCCTAACGTAACAGTAACAGGCAGTAATATAGGAAATGATGCAGTAGCAAGGGCATTGATCACTAATGGAGCAGTTACACGCATTGAGGTATTATACCCAGGCTCTAATTATGTCTTACAACCCAATATTACAATTTCAGGAGGCAGCGGATCTGGCGCCACAGCATACGCTATAGTAAAAAATGATGTTACTAGAAAACTAAAAACTACTTTAGCGTATGATAGAATTACATACGGTTCTGAAGTATTAGTATGGACTGCTAATACATCTTATAGTGCCGGCAACATTATTACCTATTCAAACGTTGCCTATCAAGCCACGACATCATTTACTTCAGGATCCACATTTAGCGGTACAAACTTAGAACTCTATGATGGAAATAGATTTAGAACTGCCAATGACAGGATTCAAAGTTATTACGTAGCCGAAACCGGCCAACCTGGAAAAGATTTTGGACTATTACAGACAGGTATAGACTATCCTGGAGTCGGCGTCGAAGGCCCATTATTTACTGATGCGGGCGGCTTCGATATTGGAAACTTTGATTCGAGTGCTTTTGATGCTCTGCAAATTGATGCAGACGGTACTTATATTATAAGTGAAACCATACTAGATACTACGATTACAAGTGATTATACCGACACTAGTTTAGGAACTAAACCAGAAGATATTCTAGTAGACGGTGGTCCTTACATCAGTGAACAAGTTTTAGAATGGCAGGCCAATACTTATTATCCCCGAGGTACAGTAATTAAGAATGACGGTGCTTACTACATATCTAATGTAGGAATAACAACAGGTAGTTCTTTTAGTATAGACAACTTAATGTTATACCCATTAAATCCATACAGTGCATTTGGTTCTCATGCTCCAGAGGAATTAATACCTGGGCGTGTATTTGATACCTTAGACCTAACAGTATATACACTAGCAGTGGGCGGCACAACTTCCGGGTATCAAACCTGGGTTAATGCAACTGCTTACAGTGTGGCAAACATACAAGTTGTGGATGGTGGCCTGGGATATGACAGCAATGTCGCTAACATTTCAGTAATTGTAGAAGGTAGCGGCGGAGCAACAGCCACTGTGGGTAGTGTTGACGCTAATGGTGCAATTACTTCAATTTCCATTATAACTCCAGGATCAGTTTATAAGTCACAACCGAATGTGACAATTACCGGCGCAAATACTAGTCCGGCACGTGCATTTGCAAGACTAAGTCAAAGCGATTACACAACATTTGAGTTTAGGATGTTTAAAGATATGAATGACAATTATTCATATTATCGTCTTGATTGTGATGCAACTGTAACGCTGACCAATGCCTTAACTATTACCAGTAATACAATAAGTGTAAGTGACAGTAGCAAACTAGCAAATCCTGTACCATACGGAGCAAATCCTGGCGTGATTATAGTTAACGGTGAACGCATAACTTACTATCAAAAAGACGACAGTACAAATACTTTGAGCCAAATTCGCCGCGGAACATGGGGTACAGGAGCAAATGCCCATGCAAATGGCAGTGTTGTTACAGATATTAGCATAAGAGAACAAATTCCCTATACTGAGCACAGTTTTGTCTCTAACCTGTCAGGTAATGTGTTAACTACAGCCGGAATTGGATACGAATTAATTCCAAGTATCACATACATGCAAAGTACGCTTATATATGCTCGCGGCCAAGGCCCAGAAGACATTGCTACAGAAGACCCATTTAGCGGCAATACTCCTGCGAACTTACTGATAACAGAAGTAAGTGAAGACGTTATAACAACTTCAGGCGGCGGCGCTCCAACAGCAACCAGTGAACAGGGTATGTACGTGGGACGTAATGCACAGACTGTGTTCATCCTGGAAGGCGCATGCTAAAAAACACTATAAATATATGAACGGTATACAAAAATGGCAGTAAAAATTTCAGAATTACCTAGTTTAGGATCAGCAAGTTTAAACACGTATGAAAGCGTAGTTCCTGTTGTAGCGAATACAGGGTCAGAAAATGTCACCTATAACACTACAATGGCCAATGTTAAAATTTTTGTTGAACAAGGCGATTTTGACGCAACTGGCAACATCAGTTTCCTTAATGGTAATATCATCGACGGAGCATTGACGCTAACTGGGGGTATAACTTCTGGAGGAGATATATCTGCCGGTAATGCTTCGCTTACCTCTGTTACCACTACAGGAGCAAGCCAAATTGGCTCCAACTTAGTTGTTCTTGGAAACCTAGTAGTTTCGGGCAACGTAGATTATGTGGGTGTAAACAATGTTATTACCAGCGATAACATCTTAGAGTTACACGTTGCCAATACTGCCAACATCAGTGAGCCTTGGACTTTTGATGATGGCAAGGACATCGGCATTCGCTTTCACTGGTATAGCTCACAGAATGAAAACGCTGCACTAGTTTTTAGTCATGACGAACGTTATTTAGAATGGTATGACAGCGGTTCACTTGGTACAGATACTTTTACTGGTAACAGTTATGGTACATTTAAAGCAGGCGGTATTATCTTAGCTAACGTTACTCCTACAACCGGTAACGGAACAGGCACACTACAAAGCCATGGAGGTGCTTCTGTTACAGGTAACCTGTGGGTAGGTGGTTGGGGAAATATTGTTGGAAGAATTGATACTCAAGGTAATATCACTACAACTGGAAATATAAATGCATCCAGCGGTGATCTTAGACTGAACGGCGCAAATGTTATTAGTGGCGCTGCAACATTTACTGGAAATATCGATACTACAGGCAACCTAACATTCTTTAATGGTAATATTGTAAACGGTAAAATGATTCTTACAAATATTACAGGCGGCGTTTACACAACAGGAAATATCTTTACAGATGCTAGAATGTCAACTGGCAATCTGGGAGTAAATTCGTATATTACCGTTGGAACAACAGCAGTGGTAGGTGCTAATGCAACTGTAAATCAACTTACAGTAAATAGCACAGCAACCGTTGGTAGTACGCTAGGAGTAACTGGCAATATCAGAACTGGTGCTGGTGCTACTGTTGTTGGTAGTGCAACAGTTGGTACTACTTTCTATGTTGGCGGTGCAGCGTTATTTAATTCAACAATACAAGGCGCCAGCATACAAAACACTCCAATTGGAACAGTAACTCACGCATCCGGTAAGTTTACTACTTTAACAACTACAAGTGATAACCTACTAGGGGGTGACTTACAGGTTACTGGTAATATAACACCGACTGCAAATGCAACTTACGATATAGGAAATGTTACTTACAGATGGGCTAATATTTGGGCATCAGGAACTGTAACTGCCAATGCAACATATGCATTATACGCTGACTTGGCTGAGATGTATGTACCGGATCAATATTACGATCCAGGTACAGTAGTTGTGTTTGGTGGCGAGCAAGAAATTACAGTTACTGACCAGCAAGGTGATACTAGAGTTGCAGGCGCTATTTCTACACAGCCTGCTTATGTTATGAACGAAGCGCAAGAAAACGGCGTGCCGCTTGCTCTCCGAGGCAAAGTTCCAGTCAAAGTAGTAGGTTCAGTGAACAAAGGCGATTTATTAATTACTAGCAACAGTGCAGGTTACGCCACTGCTGCTAAATGGTACAAGCCAGATTCCAATGCAGTTTTTGCTAAGAGTTTAGAGCGGGATGATAGCGAAGGACCAAGAGTAATATGGGCAGTTATACTATGATAAATAACAATACAGATTCTACTGAGTTTATATCTGACGAGCCGGAACCCAAAAGAGTCAGCGAAGAACGCCCAAATGAATCAACAGGAATCTATGTTCGTGGTTTTTTAAAAATTACAGACCCCGAAACTGGCAAAGTAATTGTAGAAACAGGAAGTTAATGGATCATAAAATGTTAGATAACGCAAAAGCAATGGTACAAGGACACGTTAAAATTTGGGATCCATTAACCCAGGAAATTTTTATTGACAAACCAAATGCCATTCACTATGAAAATATGAGCGAAGCACTGGCAACCGCTGTGGCTAATAAAGGCACACAATATATTCAAAATATGGTGTTTGGTAATGGAGCCACAGTAGTAGATACAACAGGTGTGATTACTTACTTGCCGCCCAATACATACGGTCAAGGTGCAACACTTTATAATGAAACTTACAGCAAAATTGTAGACAATACTAGCGCATTAAACTTAGATCCCAATAGGAATTATATTGAAATTAGACACACACCAGGTCTAATTTATACAGATATCTTTGTAAGTTGTTTGTTGGATTATGCTGAGCCTGCAGGACAACAAGCGTTTGATAATAGTGCCACTATGCAGGGAACATATGTTTTTGATGAATTAGGTTTAGAAAGTGCAGATGGTAAACTATTAACTCACGTTATCTTCCACCCTGTTCAAAAAGCACTTAATAGGCTGATTCAAATTGATTACACAGTTAGAATACAAACACTAACAAACCTAAGTTCTAACTTATAATAGGAAATAAATATTAAGAACGGTACGTAAAAAATGGCATATACAATTAGATTAACAAACGGTTCTACTTTAACCACAATTGCTGATGGTACAGTTAATACTACCAGCAGCGATTTGACTTTGGTAGGAAAAAACTATGCAGGTTATGGAGCCTTTCTAAATGAAAACTATGTCCATTTACTAGAAAATTTTAGTAGAGGTACTGCCCCAACAACCCCACTAGCAGGACAAATATGGTGGGATACCGCCGGAAACCTTAAAGTATACACCGGAACTGCATGGAAAACTTTGAGCAGTATTACAAGCACCTCAGTAGAACCAACTTCTGCATCTACTGGCAACAGTTGGTGGGATACAACAAACGAACAATTATATATTTGGAATGGTACAAGTTGGACATTGGTCGGCCCTGCATTTAGTAGTAACACTGGTACCAGTGGTACAATTGTAGGTACAATTACAGATACTGGTAACGTCAATCACGTTGCTGTAAACGTTTACGTTGCTAGTGATTTAGTAACTATTATAAGCAAGGACTCGACTCCTTATACTCCACAAACAACAATTACAGGTTTTACAACTATTAAACCTGGTTTTAACTTAGTATCTAATACAGTTATTCCAAATATTGCATACTATGGAACTGCAGACAATGCAAATAATTTAGGATTTGTAGCAGCAAGCAACTATGCACGGACGGATATAGCAGAAACTTTTGACAGTACAGTTACTATTGCTGACAACAACGGTTTAACAGTCGGACAATTCAATAATTACACTGCCAGTGTTTCTAGTAATGTAGTTCAATTGACTAACAACATTAATAATGCTAACGTAGCAATACGTGCAAATGTAGGAGGTTTATTAACTTCGGCAGTCCTTGTAGTTGGTGCATCGGGAAGAGTAGTTTTCAGTAATGCAATCTCGGTTACTGGAAACGCTACAGTAAGTAATTATTTGTTAGCAACTCAAGGCGAAAATGCTACCAGTAACGTTACAGGTGCTATCCGTGTAACAGGTGGTATTGGACTAACAGGAAACATTTATACTAGCGGCAATATTACCGCAGTTGGCAACGTAACTGGTAGTTACTTTGTTGGTACTGCAATTACTGCACAATACGCTGACTTGGCAGAACGTTTTGAAGCAGACCGAGATTATCCTCCAGGAACGGTGGTAATGATTGGTGGCGAAAAAGAAATTACGCAATGTGATACTGTAAACTGCGAAAATGTATTAGGTGTTATTAGTACTGAACCTGCTTACTTGATGAATAGTTTAAATGGCACAGAACAGGTTAAAATTGCACCACCAGTTGCTATGGTAGGTCGTGTGCCTGTGCGTACAGTTGGCAGAGTGCAAAAAGGTGACCGTTTAGTAAGCGCAGGAAATGGCTGTGCTCGATCTGCAAATGCTGACCACGGTGCTGTTATCGGCAGAGCACTTGAAAACAAAGATATGGATGACGAGGCATTGCTTGAAGCCATCGTCAAGGTAAATATATAAAAGGATTAGAACATGACATACAGTTCAGGTGGTTTAGTTGAAGCAAGTGATTATAATGCATTTGCGGGCGGCGCAGCAGCCAATGTATCAGGTCAACTAAACACCTTATGGTCAACAGGTTATGGTAATGCAGGTTATGGTCAAACTACAGTTGCAAACGTTACTGCCGTATCTGATCAAATTACAGCTGGCCAATGGACTACCTTAGTAGGTTCACTAAATGCAGTTCGCAAACATCAAAGCGGCGTCGGTTTTAGTAATCTTAGTACGTATATAACCGGCGAAGTAATTAATGCCACCAACGATGTAAGTACAAACTTAACCACCGCTTATACAAATAGATTAACAAGTGCTGCTGCAGGACCAACTCTTAACCAACCTGACCAAGCTGCAAGCATTAACACCAGTAGTACTAGTGCAGTCGATTTTAACTTTGGTAGAACTGCAACATTTGGCAGTTCGGATCAGGCCAGATACTTTTTTAATGCAGGCGGAACTATTGCAATCCAGGTTACCAGTACAACCAACACCGGTGGTACAACTCGTGGCGCTGCTCTATTAGACGTTATTGATAACTGCACAGGTAAAACTATGAGTGCAATTACATTTAATGCTATTACTACCCCTGCTCCGTTTACAGAAAACACAGACTTGACTACTTATGGCTATTATGGCCAGACTTCGGCAAACTTAGAAGTGTATAAAAATACCGGCAGCGACAGTGGCAGTGCTTACAATGCACAGTTTGCCAGAGTGCTAACTAAGGTAACAGGAACTGCAGGCTCAAACGGCGGTGTAGGTGAAGTAATTACATTCAGCATCGAAAGTCAAAGTCCAGCACAAAGTCCAGCGTTCGACGACAATATCGACGTAACAGTTAACCATAGACTACAAGTTGTATATCCAAGTACAACATACCTAGCCAATACTTGGGGCAGTGTAACATTTGGTTAATTAGTTCAAATTAATTTGACAGCCCAAGGTACAGAGTATATAATACTGTACCTTTTATTATTTTTGCAATGGAAAATTCTATTAACACGCTGGTAGATCAAGTTAGACAGTCTACTAACTATCAAATCAACAAAAAAATTCTTAGAGAAAAAATTAAAACGGATCTGTTACTGCCTTATAACAACGGCATGTTTATAGTCACACAAGAACTGTTGGCATTTTTGGCTACCTGGCCCGATGACGTATTGTACCTCGAAGACACTTATCAAAATCCTGTAGAAGTCAATCGCAAAGAGTTACTAGAATCTGCTAGACAGCACTATCAAACTGTAATGAATACTTGGCATCAACAACATGCAGAACTCAAACAAGTCAGAAAAATCTAGAGGCGTAGTTATTTTTGCATTCAATTCTGTCAGGGTTGATTATGTAAAAATTGCAGGACGTTCTGCCAGATTGATAAAACATTTCTTACAAATACCAGTTACTGTAATTACTGATAGTGACGTAGCAGACAATGTCTTTGATCGAGTTATTAAAATCGAAAACAAAGATTCTAACTTTAGATATACTAGCGATGGCAAAACTACTGAATGGCGAAATTTTGGCAGGCACCTGGCCTATGAACTAACACCTTATGATGAAACTATTTTAATAGATGGAGATTATTTTATATTAGACAGTAATTTGAATAAATTCTGGTCTATAGACTTTGAATATAAAATAGTGACTACCAGCAACAGTCCTGACCAAACCATGAGCAATGCTATGGGACACAGGGGATTTAATCTGCTATGGGCAACGGTTGTCATGTTTCGTAAAACTAAATTTACTAAAACATTTTTCGATCTAATCGGCAGAGTGCAGAAAAACTATGCCTATTATTATAAACTGTTTAATTTAACAGGTCCTTATAGAAATGATTTTGCTTTTGCAATAGCAGATTTAGTTATCAATGGTTATACAAAAGATCCTAGAAACTATTTTCACAATGCTATGTTAACGATAGAGCAACCTATTCGAAATATTGAAGTAAGGAATAGTCTTTTGGTCGTCAGAGAATCGCAACGAGCACACGTTATTTCACAACAAAATATTCACATCATGGACAAAGATTTTTTGATGAGCGACAATTGCCATAATTTTGTAGAAAGCATAGTCAGTGAGCCAGCATAAAGACAGTCAAGGTTTTGTAACCTTTGCACAAAATACTGACCAAGTTAACTATCTACAATTGGCTTATGTACAGTGCATGAGCATAAAACTTACGCAGAAAATTAACAAGTATGCGGTTATTGTTGACAAAAAAACAGAAAATCAAATTGAACGACATCATCGCGAAATGTTTGATTACATTATTGTTCTAGACAATGATACCACTACCGATGTTGCTAGATTTAACAACGAATGGCAGGTTTTTAACCTAACACCATTTAAGGAAACTGTAAAACTAGAAAGTGATTTGCTGTTTACAAGATCGATTGATCATTGGTGGAACACATTTAGGCTGCGGGATATAGTACTCAGCGTGAGCTGCAAAAATTATCAAGGCCTAAATTCTAATGTCAGGTTTTATAGAAAATTATTTGACGACAACGGGTTGCCAGACGTCTACAATGGTCTGATGTATTTTAGATATACCAAAACTGCACATGATTTTTTTAACAGGGCTAAAGAAATTTTTCAAGAATATACGGCTATTTCGGATCATGCTTTGGTTAATTGCAGAGAAGTACACCCCAGTACCGATGTTGTTTATGCTATTGCTGCTAGTATAATTGGAGAGGAACATTGTACATTACCAGCAGCAGACTTTATTAATTTTGTACATATGAAACCCCAAATTAATAACAACAGGCATGAGCGATGGCAAAAGGATTTCATAACAGAATTAGACCAAGGCATGATAAGAGTAAATATGTATAACCAATATGATCCTTTTCACTATTATGATAAATCATATGTTACTGAGGAAATAATCAATGAGTATAGAACAAGATGCGGCAAAATTTTGGGCTGAAGTAGAACAATTAGAAAAAAACAATCAAAGTACTGAGCCAGTATACGAATATAGAATTTACTATGAAGAAGATGGAACAGTTGTTTCTGGTCAACCTGTCAGGCTTGACCGAGCAGACGGGAATCCTTTACCAATTGGTCCTTATATAACAGTTTCCCTTGAAGAATATAGAAATCTAGGCAACAAAATAGTTAAAGATGGTGCGCTATATCAACCACCAAGAGCTAACCACGTTCAAGCACTTTTAGAAAAAGCAGACAGTGGTCAATATGTAGTTAAAAACAATGCCGCACTAGCCATCAATGAAAATGAAACTTATCAAGACGTAGAACAGTATGGAAAAAAATCTGATTGATATTGCAGAAAAGTTACTTAAATTTCAGGTTAACCTATAAATGAAGATATGGGTTTTTGGTCATAGTTTTAGCTTACCTTACAAAGTGGAATTTGGATGGCCTGATCATTTAAAAAAGTATTTTAATTGTGAGGTTGTAAACTTAGCAAAGGCTGCTATTGACAATTTATATATCTATAATTCATATTTAGAAGTCCAAAAGCAGATAGCAAAAGATGATGTAGTTATTATAGGATGGAGTCATCCCTCCCGTAAACTGTTTATTTTAGATAACAACAACATCCATCAGACTAGTATAATAGATAAAAGTTTTTACTTCAAATCTAAAACAAAAGAATTTATACGCAGTACTGGTGGAAGTGCTGATAGTGCTGAAAAGTTTTCATTGATGAATCCTATAGACGGTACATTAAGTTATTATAATGATTGGTTTAATAAATATTTTTCTAAACCAGAACAATCATTGAATTTTCAAGCATATTATGATAGCGTTTTGCTTACTAACACAAGTAGATACATTCCGTTTTTCTTTAGTAAAAATAGTATAAGTGATATTGACATACGGAATTATACTGAATTGTGTATGTTAGACTATATTATAGATAACAAATTAGAATTAAGTAAAACAGACGTTCATGCAAATGAACAAGGTCATTCCGAATGGGCCAATATATTAATAAAAATTATAGAAACAAATAATGTTAGTTGATATCGCAGACTTAGACTGCATCTATTTAAGTTACGATGAACCCAAGAAAGAAGAGTTTTGGATTAAGATCCAAAACATGGTGCCTTGGGCAAAACGAGTGGACGGAGTACACGGTAGTGATGCAGCACACAAAGCCGCTGCTCGTGCAAGCGAAACAGAAAGGTTTGTGCTAATAGATGGAGATAACATCCCTGATCCAAATTTTTTTAATTTACAATTGCGATTAACAGAACGCAATCAGGATCATGTATTTCGTTGGAAAGCACGTAATGAAATAAATGGCTTACAGTATGGCAACGGGGGAATTAGTTGTTGGACTAAGCAGTTTGTAGAGTTGATGCAAACACACGAACACAGTGATGGCAGTGATGATACTTGTGTAGAATTCTGTTTTGACCCTAAGTATCAAGCAATGCACGACTGCTATAGCACAACCTACCCTAACGGTAGTCCCTATCAAGCATGGCGTGCAGGATTTAGAGAAGGCGTAAAAATGTGTTTAGACCGAGGCGCAAAACCTACACTGCAAGAATTTGAACAACGTGTGCATCAACGTAACTACGATCATCTTTGCATCTGGCAAACTGTAGGCAGAGATGTGGAAAACGGTTGGTGGGCAATATATGGTGCAAGACTAGGCACATATCTTACAATGTGTAAAGAATGGGATTACAGACAAGTTCAAGATTTTAACTATTTGAAAAAGTTATGGGGAAGTTTTGGTAAAGACACAGATGATGCCAGCGTGAGACTGGCAGACATACTAAAACAAAAACTAGGCTTACCCATTGCAGAACTTGATGCAGACCAAAGCCGTTTTTTTAAGCATCATTATCGACAGAGTCAACATAATTTAGGAACAACTGTAACTGAAATGGACATAATCCGTAAACAGGAAGGTTGGTAATGACTTGGCAATGTGGTGCTATTGATAGTGGTGTTACTATTTTTCCTGATGCAAAAATACGGCCTTGTTGTTTGGTTTCTGCTGATTATAGTAAGCCTATTAGTGAAATAACTAACCCTAATAGATTCCAAGACATCAAAAATGAAGACAAGCCTGAAGCTTGTCGCGCTTGTTGGAGCAAAGAAATTAATGGCTGGGAAAGTATCAGACCGTATTACGATTCAGGCATAGGTGCTACTAAGCAAATTAAATTCTTAGATATCCGTAATACAAATCAATGTAACATAAAATGTAGGTACTGTGGCCCTCATTTTAGTAACCAATGGGCTAAAGAATTATCAATATTTCCTGCAATCAAACAGACAGAAATAACTCATCTATTAGATACAATATTAACAGAAGATTTAATTGACTTGTATTTTACTGGTGGGGAACCATTTATATCTGCTGACCATTTTAATGTTATAACTAAATTAATCGACATGGGTTATAGTAAAAACATTGTATTGCGTTATAATACAAATTTAACCGTGTTGGGATATAAAAATAATGACTTTTTTAAGTTATGGAAAAATTTTAAAAAAGTTCATATAACTGTTAGCATTGATGCAATTGGTACAGAACTCGAACATATTCGATCTGGTGCATCGTGGACTACTATAAACAATAATTTGGAAACAATACAAAATAAAAATTTAAAAAATTTAACTGTGACATTATCTCCTGTTGTGAGTTTATTAAATATTTGGTTTCTGCCAGACTTGCTTAAATTTACTATTGCAAAAAACCTTCAAGTTGATTTAATACCGTTATACGGGCCGGATTATTTAGACATTTCTGCAATACCTAAAGATTTAAAACCGTTGGCTAAAGAAAAACTGAACAAAATAAAAGACCATATTAAAAATTCAAAATATAACGAATTAATTTACAAATTAGACAATGTTGATAATGAATTTTTATTCACTACAACACTAAGACATATTTTATTATTAGACAAGTTACGCAATGAAAATCTTTTTGATTTATTGCCTTTTAAACAATATGCAATCGATAATACACTAAGAAATAACGAATATGAATAAGAGCGTATTTTTAACAGGAGCAGAAAATATGCGGGACTTGTTAGGGCCCAGTCTTTGTTTGGCTAAATGGAAACAAGTTAGTCTGCATTTACCTACAGGCCTAAACAACAGTTGCTATCATCCTCCACTACACCAAATTGACGCAGCACAAGTTCAACACAATCCCAGCGCACTGCACAATACCGAACATAAAAAACAGCAACGTCAGATCATGCTTCGAGAAGAACGTCCAAGCGAGTGCAGTTACTGCTGGACACAGGAAGACTTGGGCAATTTAAGCGACAGGCACTATCGCAGCGGCGAGCCTTGGGCCGCAAAAGATTACCACAGTATCTTAGAGTCAACAGGCCATGAGGATGTTCTCCCTTCCTACGTTGAAGTAAATTTTAATCACGCTTGTAATCTTAAGTGCAGTTATTGCAGTCCTCAGTTTAGTAGTACATGGGATGAGGAAATTCAACGGCATGGTGCTTTTCCAACAGTGCCTTTGCACAATGCACCTGAACACTTTACGGGACGCAATAGACCTATACCAGCAAGGGAACAAAATCCCTATGTAGATGCATTTTGGCAGTGGTGGCCCGAACTGTATCCTGAACTGGAACATTTTAGAATGACTGGTGGCGAACCTTTAATGGATCGAAACACTTATCGTGTGTTTGACTATGTGCTGGCCAATCCCAGTCCTCGCTTACACATAAACGTGACCAGCAACTTTAGTGTTGAAGATAATTTGTTTGAAAAATATTTGGATTATGTTAAACAGTTGACTACAAACGAGCCAAGGTATTTGGAGCACTTCATGCAATACGTTAGTCTTGACTGTATGTTTGAACGTGCAGAATATGGCAGACATGGCATGAACTTTGAACGAGTTTGGGAAAACGTAAATAGATTTCTCAATGAAGTTCCTACACGTAGCAGTTTGACATTCATCATTACTATGAATACCCTGAACATAACAGGGTTTCATGAAATTATGAATGCCATATACGGGTTGAGAATGATCTACAACAAAGACTATCAGCGTGTTTGGTTTGATACTCCTATACTGCGTCAGCCTGCTTGGCAAAACATACAGATTTTGCCAGAGTTATATGTGGACTACTTGGAAGAACCTTGGGCATTTATGATGAAAAACATAAATGAAAATAAGGAAAATAAACTACATGGATTCAAAGATTATGAACTTCACAGACTGCAACGAGTAATCGATTATATGCGGGAAGGTTGCAAATTAGATCCTGAATATGTTAAAATGCAACAGGCAAACTTTTATCGATTCTTCTCAGAACATGATCGTCGCAGAGGTACAGACTTTTTGACAACTTTTCCAGAGATGACGGAATTTTGGACAACTTGTAAACATTATGCAAAATGAATCTATCTTTTTGAAAGTATTTTTGTCAAAACATAATTTAGATTTTTTTATGACTTTTGAAAATGAACTAAATTTATCAAATTTTTATATTAATAGGTTGAACTCGGCGGTAAATTACTGGGAGCCATTGCAAGTTACAGATTTTTTAGTTGTTGATCCAGAATCTATACAGAAAAATAAAATTTTAAAAAAAATAATCGAGAGTCATACAAATAATGGTGGCTATATCATTTATTTTGAACCTGCAGAAGGAACAACGCTGTTTAAAAGACATTTACAGATATTTAAAGAAAACGTCTTGAAGAATTTTGTAATAGTTTCTTGTGCTTCTTTTAATAGTCAAAATTTTAAAGATTTTTTACTTTTAAATCATTTGTTTTATTCTTATACTACATATGATTGGAATTTATCTTGCTGCTCACAGTATTCGGAGGAGGTAATTAATGCAAGAAATAAAAAGTATTCTTTTAATCTTCTCAATATGAAATATCGTTATCATAGAAGTTATATAGTAGATAAATTAAAAGAAAATAAGAGTTTAGACAATGCAGTATGGTCACAAGTGTATAAGGGCATGTATTTGGCCGACGAAATGAATGATGCCTTTCATAAAGCGCAAACTCGTCAAAGCGACGGCAGCGACAAAGTAAAAATAAATCCTTTACTTTACTTACAAAGTTATTTTTCGGTTGTAACTGAAACTAATTATGAACATCAAGAGCAGTTTTTTACTGAAAAAATCACAAAGCCATTGCTAATGGGCCACCCATTTGTAGTTGTCGCTAATAAAAATTTTTATAAATTTTTGCACAATGAGGGTTTCAAAACCTTCAATAATCTAATTGACGAATCATTTGATAGTATAGACAATCACCAAGACAGATTTAACAGAATTGCAGAAGTCATTAAAGAACTAGTAAACTCTGATTTGAATCAGTTTTTAACAGAAACCGAAGCAATTGTTAGATATAACAAAGACTTGTTATTAGAAAAAGCCGAAAATTATTTTAAAAATCTAAACAAAGATGTAGTAAATTTTTTAAATCGGGTAAAGGCATATCATTAAATGAAAGAAACTGATTTAGAATACAAACAGAGAGTTATAGATATAAAGTCTACAAGTTTCTGTGCGGCCAAATGGTATAACGCTACCATATGGTTGGGTTCAGGCATGACTACCAGTTGTCATCATCCACTTCCACATAAAGTGGGAATAGCAGAAGTAGAACAAAATCCCAAAGCATTACATAATACCGAACGTAAAAAAATGGAACGTGAAATGATGCAGCAGGGAGAACGTCCGGATGGCTGCGAGTATTGCTGGAAAATAGAAGACATGGGCAGAGATGCTGTCAGCGACCGTGTGTATAAAACAAAGATATATACAGAAGAGGAACTCGATGCGGCTTTTAGAACACCCTTTAGTCAAGACGTTGATCTCAAGACTTTGGAGATTGCCTTCGACAGGACTTGCCAGTTTGCTTGTAGTTACTGTAATCCTGCTTTCAGTAGTACTTGGGTTAATGATATTAAAAAACATGGCGGGTACACCAATCTCATCTCGGATGGTAGGAATCATTTTACTCATACTCATGATAGTAGCCAACTATACCGCTTTGGTGATACTAATCCGTATGTGGAAGCCTTCTACCAATGGTGGGAGTCAGACCTACATAGAACGCTGGAAGAACTTAGAATAACAGGCGGTGAACCTTTAATGTCGGGCGAAACTTGGCGTTTGCTGGATTGGTTTAAAAACAACAGAGGTAAGAGTCAGACACGTCTTGCTATAAACAGTAACCTCGGCGCACAGGTAGATTTAGATAGGCTACTTGACAGCATTGATGGATTAGAAGTTGATTTGTATACCAGCAATGAATCAATGGGCGTACAAGCAGAGTACATCCGTGACGGTTTAGACTTTGCAGCATGGCAGGACAACATGCACAAGTTAGCCAAAAGCAAAAAGTTAAGAGGCTTACATGTAATGTGTACCATTAACGCATTGTGTCTTGACTCACTGCCAGATTTCCTAACTTGGATAATGGAAACAAAAAGCCGTTACGGCAGAGACTATCCAAACTTTACACTAAACATTTTACGGTTCCCCAGTTTTCAAAGTGCATTGGTGTTGCCCGACGATATTAGAATGCGGTATAAAGAACAACTGGAACGCTGGTTAAACATTTATCAGTATCATGTCTTTATGCACGAGCACGAACGCAATCATGTGCAACGACTAATAGATTATTTAGACATAGTTAAGACTCCGCATAGAGAAGCATTTGAAATGCCCAAACTACACAACGATTTTAAACAGTTTTATTCACAGTATGACGTGCGTAGAAACAAAGACTTAATCACCGCATTTCCTGCGTTGAAAACTTGGTATAATACATTATGAAAAAAATTCAACCCAATTACAATGACCGCGCACCTTATCACATTAGGAAAGAAGATTTAACTGAAAAACAATGGGACAGACTTGTAAAAAGTGAAACATTTTGTATGCTACCATGGATGCACATGCATGCCTATCCAGATGGTAGAACTTACCCTTGTTGTTTTGCTGAATATTGGGCGCCAGTTGGAGATTTACGCAAACATACTATGGAAGAAGTATGGAATCAAGAACCTTATCGACAAATACGGATCAATATGTTGAACGATAAGACCTGTAAAGAATGTAAAAAATGTTATGAAAATGAACGCAATGGTGCATTTAGTATGCGTAACGATGCAAATAGAAATTACGGTCATTTAATTAGTGAAGTAGATCGAACAGGAGTTGATGGTAGTCATCCTGAATTCAAGATTAGATACTGGGATGTACGTTTTAGTAATTTGTGTAATTTTCGTTGCCGTAGTTGTGGGCCGATCTTTAGTAGTAATTGGTGGAACGATCACGTAAAACTTTACAACAGAATTCCAGATGTACTTGGAAGAGATATGGCTCGGGTTGAGTATACAACTGGCAACGAGGATGATATGATTGCTCAGATGGAGCCTCATGTACCCTATCTTGAACAAGTTTATTTTGCTGGTGGCGAACCTTTAATAATGAAAGAACATTATTACATCTTAGATAGATTGATGGAGTTAGGAAAAACTGACACAAGAATAATTTATAATACAAATTTCAGTGAGTTAAGATATAAAGACAAGCATGTGTTTGACTACTGGAAGCATTTTAAAAACGTAAGTGTTGGAGCCAGTTTAGATGGCATGGGCAAACAGGCAGAGCTTCTAAGAAAAGGAACAGTTTGGGAAGAGGTAGAGAAAAATAGGTTACAGATGAGGAATGAAGTGCCGCACGTAGACTTTTTTGCTAGTGCAACTATTACCGTAATGAATGTTTTACATGTACTAAAATTTCATCGTGCATGGGTTGAAAAAGGATTAATTAGAGCACAAGATTTTAATGTCAATAATTGTCTGAGTCCAGACTGGTACAGGGTAGATATTTTCCCAACTTGGTTCAAAGAAGAAGTTATCTATCCTGCTTATGAAGAACATCTTGCTTGGCTAGAACCATTAGACGAGTATAAACGGGCCACAACAGGTTACCAGAGTATTTTAAATATGATGAAAGCAAATGATGCTAGCGATACTTGGGATAGATTTTTGTTAGAAACCGAGAAATTAGACAAAATTAGAAACGAAAGTTTTTGGGATACATTCCCAGAGTTTGAGAAATTACGCCCATGAGTAGATTTTATACATATGAAGTGTTATTACGTAGAGACGGTGGCTTAAATAAAACAGTCTACATACACGATTGTCTGAGTGACCAAGAGGCCCGAGAAACTGCGGAAGCAATGTACGGTATGGAAGTGTTGCGTGTATTGTGGAAGGGTCGCACAGACGACTGGGAAAATAGAAATAACTCAAGTGTTGGTTCTGTTTCCAATAACAATAATAATAAGGAAACATCTACTATGACATTTACAGAAATGGTAGGAGCAATATTAGTACTTGCATTAATGTTCTTCATACTTTTAATTTATGAGATGCTGTTAGCAACATGGGCGTTCATAGTTGCTTATTGGCCTTGGATCCTTGGAGTTGGTATATTTGTGTTTATAATCTGGGCATGGTTGTTACCAGATGAAGAGGAAGATGAAGAAACTTGATATATTAATTGTTAGTGTACCGGTACTTGATTTACAATATCCTCCAAGTAGTCCTGCAATTATAAAAGCATGTGCAAAAGCAGCAGGGTATTCTGCACGAACCTTAGACTTAAACTTACTTTTAAAAAAATTAAGCAGCGACGAACAAGAATTTTATACAACGCAATATCAATTTGAAAATGTAAGCAAAGACATTGATGAAAATTATCAAGATATCGTAGACTTATTTTTTACTTCTAGCAAAGATAAAATAAGAAAATGGATTGATATTAGTATAGAAGAAATTGCTAAATTAAATCCAACTTGGTTGGGGATAAGTGTTTTTAGTTATAAAAGTCACAAGTCCGCCCTGGTATTGTGTGAGCAAGTTAAAAAAAGATTGCCTAAAATAAAGATTGTTTTAGGAGGAAGAGGTGCGTCCAGCTACCCCTTGGGTCCAAATCACTTTGCATTTATCTCAAAAAGTAAAAAATACTTTGGATCATATAAATCTGCAGTGTTTGGAGAAGCCCTTTTACACTACAATCTCATTGATAGTTTAATACAAGGAGATGGGGAGCAAGCAATAATAGACTTGTTGTCTGGATCTCAATTTGAAAGTCATCATGGGGACATAAACAAGATTAATTTAGAAACATTACCTTTTGTGGATTTCGACGACTATAAACTCGATGATTACAATTATGTCAACGAGCCCACGATACCTATTACTGGTAGCAAAGGTTGTGTAAGAAAATGTACGTTTTGTGATATTCCGGTACTTTGGCCAAAGTTTAAATATCGTTCAGGAGAACATATTGCACAGGAAATGATTCACTTGTATAAAAAGCACAATGTCCAAAAGTTTTATATGAGCGACAGCCTTGTAAACGGCAGTATGAAAGCATTTAAAGACTTTATTAAAACTTTGGCTGACTATAACTTAAAAAATCAAGAAGCAAGATTAAAATGGGTCGGGCAATATATTACAAGACCGATTAGTAAAGAATTAAATGAAGAATATTATGCTTTATTAAAGGCTAGCGGAGGAGAAGGTCTTACAATCGGGGTGGAGAGTGGCAGCGATGCAGTACGAGCGCACATGAAAAAACAGTTCAAAACTGTTGACATAGACGCAGAATTAGAGCAATTTGATAAACATGGCATTGTTTGTGTGCTTTTGTTCTTTAGTTGTTATCCAACTGAGACGTATCAAGATTTTATAGACACTGTTAAAATGTTTATACGATATCAAAAATATTGTGCAAGCGGCACAGTTTACAAAATTACACTGGGAATACCATATACCCATCATCAGCATACTCCATTGTGGAATATGCAAGAGGACATAGGTTTATCGATAAAAAAAGGCAGTGACATACTTTGGTCTTTAAATACTAATTCAACGTTGACTTTCAAAGAAAGAATTAGACGTAGATTAATACTGCAAGAAGTAGCAACAGTACTAAGATTACCAATGAGTCGAAATACCCCAGAATTAAACCAACTAATTGATGCAATGAAACTGCATAAGCAGGACATTGAAGAATATTTTGGCAAAGAAGAAAAAATTGTCACTTACGCTGACAATTATAATTTGTTGGGCGACGAAGTTTTGATGCCTCCTGATATACAAACTATGATAGCAGAACACCTTAACGCTACAAACTATTTAGAAAAAATTCTTGCTACTCATAAAAATACCAACGATGATATACAGTTTGATAATTCTGCATATCTAGAATTAAGAGAACTAATACTATGAACTTGCCTGATTCCATATGTATGTTACCGTGGACTAGTTTAGAAGCAACACCTCAAGGTACTTCTAGACCATGCTGTTTGTTCGACGAAGAGATAGTAGACAAGGAAGGTAACAAATTTTGGTTAAAAGATGCAAGTCTGCAGGAAATTTATAAATCAGAATATCTTCAAAATCTACGACAAGATTTTTTAAACGGAGGAAAACCTAAGGCCTGTTTCAGATGTTGGGATGCGGAAGCAGCTGGGGCAACTAGTAAGCGTATGCACACCAGGACAAGGCTAAAAGAGTTGTATGCCAATGTTGATTGGAGTAACTTACAACCCGATCAGTTATGGTTTTTAGATTTAAAATTAGGGAATATTTGTAATTTAAAATGTCGAATATGTGGAAGTTGGTCAAGTAGTAAGTGGGCAGAGGAAGAAATAAAATACGTAAAAGGTTTAAAAAACCCTAAAGAACATTTGGCTTATACTTTTCTTCAACAAGGAATGTGGCCTAGAAAGTCTGACTTATTCTGGCAGAATCTAAAAAAACTTTTGCCACAAATAAAATACTTCGAATTTACGGGAGGCGAACCGTGGCTTATTCAAGAACACTGGGATTTGTTAAAGTATGCCGCAGACAATGGGTATAGTAAAAATATTGATATACATTACAACACCAATGCCACACAGGAACTGGGCCCGCACACACAGATATGGAGTGAGTTTGGTCGTGTGGACATTGCGTTTAGTGTAGATAATGTAGGTGAGCGTTTTGAATATGAACGTTATGGTGCGGACTGGACAAAAGCAAACAAAATTATTGACGATGTTCACTTTGCTAGAAGTGCAGATACACCTAATATTACCACACAACTTTGTTTTACTGTTAACATACAAAATGTTTACTACTTAGACGAATTATTAGATTGGGCTGATACAAAACCTTTTGATACTATATATTTTAATCTATTAACTAGTCCAAGTCATATGAGTATTCAATATATGACCCCGGAGTCAAAAGAACTTGTATTAAACAAATTAAAAAGCATGTTCTGGGGCAGAGATTTTTATCAACGTGAAATTGATAATGTGATCAGGTTCATTGAAAACGGTCCAGGCAGTGACGGCACCGAATTCGTGCGTAAAATGACCAAAACCGATCAATATAGAAAACAGGACTTTCGACTGCTGTATCCTGAAATGGCAGCAACAATGGGATATGACTAAACCCGATACACTGTGCCTGGCACCTTGGACGCATACTTATTTGAGTCCGCAGACTGAACGCAGAATGTGTTGTGCTAGTAGAGAGCCTGCACAAAACTTTCAACAATACATAGATACCGAATCTGGCACTGGCGAATACATTCCTATTACACTAGAGGAACACTGGAACGGCGAACATATGCGTAGTGTGCGTCGTCGTATGATGGCAGGAGAAACACTGCCCGAGTGCGAAGTCTGTAACGACAAGCTGTTAAACACAGACGTTTACCGCAGTTATTTCAACAACCTTTTTGGCAATAAGTACAACGACATACTGGACACAACCGACGAATCAGGTTATACCACAATGAAGCCTGTTAGTTGGGACTATAGGTTTAGCAATCTCTGTAACTTCAAGTGTCGTATGTGTGGGGACATGTTAAGCAGTGCTTGGGAAAGTGAGCAACGCCAACATAACATGATCGACTACACCAATCCAAAGAATAATTGGATGCGACCTGAAGTCAAGCAGCAGATTGAGCAGTTTCAAGATACCAAAATCGAACAAGAATTTAGTCAGGCAGTTGAGGAACACAGAGTAGAAGAAGTTTACTGGGTGGGTGGAGAGCCTTTGATGTATGAACAGCACTGGCGTTATATGCAGAGAATAATAGAGTTAGGGGATGGTGACAAACTATATGCCAGATATAATACTAATCTTAGCCGGCGCCGCTACCGGAATGTTGATCTGTTTAGTGATATTCTTCCTAGGATTCGCGATTGGCAGATCTGCGCGAGCATCGACGGAACTGGAGTCATTGGAGAATATATTAGAACAGGTCTTAACTATAACCAATGGCTTGAAAACTTTCGTGCAGGAGTTGAAATCCAACGTCACAAAAGGCAAATGAGATTAGACTTCACATTAACACTGCCAGGCCTGTTTGAAATAGTAAATATTCAACAACTGGCAGACAAGTTAGGTGTTGATGTGCTGTCAAAAGTTGTGTTTAGTTTTAGTCCCGACATAGTGATGTCGCCGTTAGCACTGCCCAAGGACATATTACATCCTTGGATAGACGAACTAGTACCCCAAGTTAGAGGCGCCTTGCGGGACACATTAATCCAACTTAAAACTAGACCAACTTTTCAAGAGCAATGGCCTGATGAATATCGTGAGGGTATTAGTCGTGGCAAGCACCGCATACTAAGGTTAGAGCAAATAAGAGATCAAAAAACAACGTTTACTGACATTATCAGTCTACGTCCTGAAGCGCTCAAATGGTGGATGACAATTGAAGACTGTTAAAGTAGTATTACGCAATCCGTTAAATTATCAAGATCAAGTTGACTACACTATAGAAGTGTTCGACAATGCATTAGCACAAGATTGGATTCCAGCATTAAAAGAATTGCTACATAAAAATCTTTTATTAGAAAAAAATTTTTGTTTTATGGGTTTTCCTAAAACTGCAAGGACCTTGGATTATCTTTGTAACGAGTTAAATCAACATTGTAAAACTATTAATAAGCACTTTCCATCTTATCAAATTGAAGAGTTTTTTACGCCAGATAATGTTGTTGGATACGATTATGCCGAAAACGGTATAAATCATGACATGATGAATCGGTTACACAATCATTTCGAAGTATTGCAAGGAACTGTCTGGAATTTAAGTGATTATTATAAACGTGCAGACTATGAAACAAAATATGCAATTAGACAGTTAAACAATATTTGTCACGAAATGGAAACATTGATTTTAAGCCAGCGAAAATTCAATACCGTTCCTTATTGGGTCAGGCCTAGTCAAATTACTACATGGTTACAAGCACCCAGGTACGATCTTAAAGACATACATAGAGAATTGTTTTTAGTGAATGGTTATGATAGAGTGTTAGGCGGAGTATACATGCACTGGACACAGATAGGTAAAACACTGTTTGAAGTTTTCAGAGATGAGCATGCACCTGAACTTACAGATACTGTTTGTGAAGCAATCACCGAGTTAAAGTATTATAGCGGTGAGTTTGATGTTGAATGGGGTAACAATGTAGTTTATGGAGGCGAACAATTGTGGCACAATCAAGAACAAGACAACTTTAAAAAATGGTTAACAGATAATAACCGAGATCCTGATGACCCAAAACTAAGTTTAGGATATTTGCCTATCGCACAAGTAAATTTAAAACAAAGTTTTGGATCTACAGATTATAACGATATATGGGATATACTCGGTAATCATTTAGACATTTATAAAATCGTCGTTAATGACGTAGAACAAACATTTGATTACTGTTGGTCAGATCTTAGTTATAATCAAATGCAAATAGATATGATGAAACCAGGTTATGATTATAGTAGCAGGCGGTGATAGTTTCATATGGGGCAGCGAACTAGCAGATAGTCCGCACGGTGGCCCAGACGGATACAGTAAAAATACTTTTACAGCATTGTTATCTCACGGACATCAATATATTTGTGCAGCCTATCCTGGTAATGGAAATGATTCTATTTCAAGACAGGTAATAAATTTTTTGCAAGTACAAGGCAATAGCAAAATTTTTGTTATTGTTTCTTGGACTTTTCCAGGCCGTTATGAATTTAATTTCGGTTTTGATAGTAAAATACCAAATTGGCAAGTTATAAATCATTGGACCATTGGAAATAAGTTTTATTCAAAAAATAATGAACACAAAAAATTAATATCTGACCATGTAAACAAGGCCAAACTTAACAATGTGTATGATTTTGCTGTAAATTATTTTCAATATGTTGCTTCCTCAGAATATTGGGAGACTTATGCTACCATTAAAGAAATATTATTTTTACAAAGTTTTCTACAAAGCAAAAAAATACCTTACTTGTTTACCTGTGCCGACGCATCTTTTTTAAATAACTCAACAATTTTGTCAAACGATCTGACCATTAACGCATATTATGAAAATATCGATTTTAGTAAATGGTTTTTCTTCCCTGGTAATAAAGGCTTTTACGAGTGGGCAACTCACAATAAATACCCTATAGGAGATACTCATCCTTTAGAAGCAGCTCACAGAGATGCTGCTGGATTAATGAAAGACAAATTCTATGAAATGGTTAAAAAACATCTGGAATAAAATTCGATTAGAAATACGGTATCGTAAAAAATTAAAAGAATTAAAGAAACGAGATCCTTTCATTTACAAATAATTACATGATAAGAAATATTCTTACATTTGGGGATAGTTTTACCTACGGCGAAGAACTGTCCGATAACAAAAGTGCCTGGCCTTATATTGTAGCAAGAAGATGTGATGCTACTGTGCAAAATTTTGCGACACCTGGAGGCAGCAATGATCAGATAGTAAGAAAATTTATAAGAGTATTATCTTCCGATAAAATACCGTTACACAATTCTGTCCAGTTGAGTAAACAATTAATTATTATCGGTTGGAGTATTCCTGGAAGAACAGAATTCCATGACCAAGAAGGCTTTTTTGATGTATGGCCTGCTAGGTCAGGCAGGATTTGGATGGATCCTGTTTATAGTCATAGACATCAGTTAACAAAGTATGTTTCTCTTTACCACAATGACTCGTCATTCTATGAAAAATTTTTACAACAAATTATTATAGTTCAAACTCTTGCAAAGAATTATGGTTTAAAATGTCTTATGCTTAATATAATGCAAAATGACTATTATAAAACAAAAACAGATTTTTTAACTGATCCAGATAATGGTGGTAATTCTGATATTGCATATGCAACTTTTGATGATTATGATAAAAAGATAGATAAAAAATTTTTTATTGATTGGGGAGTCGGTGGAATGATGGAATGGGTCCCAGAAAACAGTCCCAAAGGCCCTAACGGACACTTTTTAGAACCTGGACACATAATTGTGGCAGCACACGTACATGAAGCTATTAGGAATCTCGGCTGGGTTTCATGACAGTGGCGTTACTGTGATTGATGACGGTGAAATTAAGTTTGCCGCACACAGTGAACGCTATAGTAAATCGAAGCACGATGAACATATCAATGATCAAATTCTATGTGAAGCACTCGGTTATGGGCAACCAGACTGTTTGGCATATTATGAACGTCCATGGCTTAAAAAGATTAGACAAATCTACAGTGGACAATACGATTTAGCATTTGACACCACAACATTAACAGTTGGTGGATATTTAAACAAGCATAGTAGTATACGCGGCTTACAGAAAATAAAGACACATACTTACAATCATCATCTTAGCCATGCGGCTGCAGGATTTCAAACATCACCTTATAACAAGGCAACCGTTGTAGTTATTGATGCTATAGGTGAATGGGACACTATCAGCATTTGGGCAGCAGAATACGATCGAAAAGGTCAAGCACAGTATCGCAAACTTTGGCGTCAACGTTACCCACATAGCATAGGTATGTTTTACAGTGCCATGACCAAACACGTGGGTCTAAAACCCATGGACGAAGAATACATCATGATGGGCATGGCAGCATACGGTAGAGTACATTGGGATAACTTTATGAAAGCAAGATATGTTGCCAATGAGTCTACAGCCGAATTTAAAGAAAATCTGCACATAGGTGTAAATAGTGAGGAATGGATTAGAACTGAAGATTTCGATATCGCTGCAGGCGCACAGAGTTTGACAGAAAACTTAATTTATAATATAATGCGTAAGGCAAGAGATTTTGGATTCAGCAGTAATCTTGTTTACATGGGTGGGGTGGCACTTAACTGCCTTGCAAATAGAAACTTAGGAGCGTACTTTGAAAACATTTGGATTATGCCTAATCCTGGCGATGCTGGTAGTAGCCTTGGCGCCGCTGCTTTGGCCTATGGTCATCGTGTTAGCTGGACTAATGCTTTTCTTGGCCACAATATCGCTGGGGATTATCCTACCGTTCGTGCCCTTGATGCTCTTACTACAGATAAAATAGTAGGCATTGCATCTGGCAGAGCAGAATTTGGACCCAGAGCACTGGGTAATCGTAGTCTGCTTGCTGATCCCAGAGGACCTGATATCAAAGATAAGGTCAACGAAATAAAGCGCCGCCAAAAGTTTCGTCCATTTGCTCCAGTTATTTTGGAAGAACAAGCACAAGAATATTTCCATATGCCGCCGGGTTTTTCGAACAGTAGATATATGCAGGCTACTGCTTACTGTAGACATCCTGAACAATTTCCTGCTATAATACACCATGACGGTTCAAGCCGTGTCCAAACTGTGCCTGCTGATGGTACGGGTATTAGAGAGTTATTAGAAAAATGGTTTGTGTTAACGGGTTGTCCGATGTTATTGAATACCAGTTTAAACATCAGAGGCGAGCCCATGGTCAACGACAGAGCAGATGCAGACAGGTTTGAACGACTATACGGAATTCGAGTTTTATCATGAAAGAAAAACATAAACAGGCCTTTATGCGAACAGCAGAAGTATTTGCAGAATGTAGTACTGCTGTTCGTGCTAAAGTAGGTGCAATCATTGTCAAGGACGACAGGATTATCAGTATTGGTTACAATGGTATGCCGTCAGGTTGGGATAACACCTGCGAAAACTTTGTAGGCTATGACAAAGGCGGCGAAGAAAGACTAAACACCAAGCCAGAGGTACTACATGCAGAAACAAACGCAATCGCTAAGTTGGCAAAAAGCACGGAAAGTGGTGATGGTGCTGTATTGTTTATTACTCATAGCCCGTGTTTGGACTGTGCAAAACTTGTTTATCAAAGTGGAATTCACAGTGTTTACTATCGCAGTCATTATCGTGATACTGCTGGAATTGAATTCCTTAAGAAATCTGGAGTCCGAGTAGAACAGTTAGATGTTTGACGTATTTTATCAAGACCGTAAACCCAATCTTTTTGCATTTGAACAGCCTGCTGCAAGTTTAGAACAAGCGGCTGAACTGAGTCGTACTGAATACTTTTGGTACATACACGGCAATAACGATTATACAGGCTTTGACTTCGAATGGCAACCTCCACCATGGGAACGTGATCATGTACATGTATTTGCCAGTCAATGGCAACGTAATGCGGATGTTTACTTTGCTCGCAAGTGGACTGCTGGTAATCGAGAATGGCACTTCAGACAGGAACAGTCAGTTCGGCGTTTAGTGGACATGACCAAATGGTCTGTGCCCGAGTTGTGTGATACCGCAGATTTTGATTTTAGTTGGCATCCTGACACCATTGAACCCGACTACGAATATAGATTTCCCACACAACACCAACGTGAAGGCGGACCTATATACAACGGCACTGCTGGTATAAAATATTCAAATAGCCAAAAGGTCCGTGCAAATGCTACACAGATATTTTACATGGATTTTCTTGATCCTGGCAGCGCAGAACGATACCAAAAACTGCAAGTACTGTATCCTGACATTAAACGAACTAGATATGTGGATAATCATTTAACAGTTTTCAAACGTATCGTCAACTTAGCCACAACAGAGTTTGTTTGGATTACCAGCAGCATTTGTGATTACACAGATTTTGACTTTACTTGGCATCCAGAAGAAAGTCAACGTGAAATGATTCACTGCTTTTACAGCGAAAGCCAAAAACGTGGTGATACATTTTTGATACATGTGCAAAGTTTTAAAAATCAAATGTATGATTTGGAGTTATTAGATTGGTTTAATGTAATCAATTATGTCGACACATTTCGTGTGCCCAGAGTAGAAATGCCTGTACATTATTATCAAGGTGATAATTTAGTTTCGGAAGTAAAGAACTATCAATTCACTGCACCATACGCTCTGTTTACCAATCAACCAAATCTTTATACTCATTGGCATCCTTGCCTTTGGACCGAAAAAGATCGTATTGCAACAGCATTTAGCACTAGCAAGGCGGTGTGTGCCATACCCCGTGATGTAAAGGCACATTTACGCACACAAATCTACGATTATCCCCACGTAGAGGACCGAGACGTACACTTTTTCGCTGAAGAACCGTTGGATATTATCTATATCAGTAATGGCGAACCCGACGAACAATTTTATTTTGATTGGCTACAGGCCTGTGTCAATCCCAGTAGGCGTTACGTTGTAAAATGGGTTCGAGGTGTGAATGGTAGAACACAGGCCTATCAGGCTGCTGCCCGAATGAGCGAAACTCCCTGGTTCTTTGCAATATTTGCCAAATTAAAAGCAGATCGAGATTTCGATTGGCGCTGGCAACCGGATTATTGGCAACAGCCCAAGCACTATATTTTCCATGCACGTAATCCTATAAACGGTTTGGAGTATGGGCATCAAGCCATAATTGCTTATAACAAAAAATTAGTTTTGGCTAATAATGATCCAGGGTTAGATTTTACACTAACACAAGAACACGAAGTGGTTCCTATACTAAGTGGCGAAGCCATGTTTAACCAAAGTGCTTGGATGACATGGCGTACTGCTTTCCGTGAAGTATTAAAACTACAGCAGTTTCAAGAGCAAACACCTACTGTAGAAAACAAACATAGACTAAACACTTGGTTGACCAAAGCCACTGGCCAGTACAGTGAATACTGCTTAAAAGGCGCACAAGATGCAGTCGATTATTATCGTGAAGTCAGTGGTGACTACGATAAACTAAAACTCAGTTACGATTGGCAGTGGTTACAAGAACGCTTTAACGCAGGTAACCCTTAACTGTACTAACTACACGTTCTACTTCCGTATCTTCCATTTCTGGATAGATAGGTAAACTCAAACATTCAACACAGAACGCACTGGCTTCCCTGTATAACTCTGCTACGTAGTTAATATAGGGATAGCCCACAGGATATTCGTATAAAGGACGTTCGTAGTGTACCTTTACTTCAATGCCTCTGGTAGTCATGTGTTTAAGTAAGCCACTACGGTCCACAGTTTTAATTACATACTTGTGCCAAGCATGTTCTGCACCTTCAGTTACTCGAGGTGTGTCTACAATGTCCCGAAGTTCTTGTGTATAGTAATTGGCTATCTGTTGGCGTCTTCGCTGCCACTGATCAAAATGCTCTAACTTAACCAACATTTGAGCGCAGTCTACTTCTGACATTTTACTGTTAGTGCCAGTTATGTCATGACTGTTGGTTTTGCCGTTGTCTCTGTAGTCACGTATGGTTTTGGCATCTGCCAAATTGTCCACTAACACCATGCCACCTGATCCATAGTTGGGCAAGTTCTTTGTAGGATCAAAACTTAAAATGCTTACGTCTCCAAGACAGCCACTGGGCATGCCCCGATAACTTGCACCAAAACTCTGTGCAGCATCCTCGATAATTTTTATGTCTTTATTAAAAAATCTACAGATGTTGTAGAATCTGTCGTAGTCAACAACGTTGCCAAATATGTTTACGTACATTACTGCCTGTATGCCGGCAGCATCTATGGCATAGTCCATACTTTCCAAATTTATCAGTGCTTGATCATCTGTGTCGCATAACACAGGTGTGTTGCCGTTTAATAACACAGCGTTTATTGTAGCAATAAAACTAATTGTAGGAATAATAATCTTTACAGGTTCTTGAAACAACAGTTGTTGTGCAAATACTAAAGCCTGTGTGCCGCTGCCTACTGCTACTGCATAACGTCTATGGCAACGTTTTGCTATTTCCTGTTCAAACTTTTGAGTATAGTCACCGTCCAGCATTTGTCCACTGGTGTAGACCTGATCTGTTACTGCTAACAGTTCTTCACGTAGGTTTTGATATTGACGTGCTACGCCGGTAAAAGGGATAATTTGTGTTGCCAAAATTTACTTCCTACTAACCAAGCGTGATATCGTTCAAAACCTTGTTCTACATCTACTGTGGGGAAATAGCCTAAGTCTGCCTGTGCTCGTTCAATACTAAGTCTACCACGTTTGGGAAAGTTTAAGTCTCTATCTTGAACTTCGTAACTGCCACGACCTACAATATCTATACAAAGTTGGGCAGCACCCTCTAACGTTAGCGCAATGGGATTACTGCGTGTGATGTTATAGATGTTGCCATTGGCTTTGGATTCTAATGCCGCCAATGCAATTCCTTTGGCAGTGTCGTCGACGTGTGTAAAGTCTAATACTTCCTGTGCGCCTTGTACTTGTAAGGTCTTGCCCTGTAATGCACTTAGCATGAACTTGCTGACTACTCTGTCGTCGACATCCAATTCACCATAGACTGCACTGGGACGAACAATAACATAGTCCATGCCTATGCGGCGTGCATAGTCTGCTACAATTTGTTCGCCCGCTAATTTCATAATAGCGTACTGACCTTGTGGCGTACACTGTGCAGTTTCTGTGACAAAGTCTTGTTCAAAATCTCCATAGACCATACTGGAACTAATGTAGACAAACTTCTTTACACAATGATTTTTGCACTCTTCCAATAAGTTAATTAAACCAGTGATCATTACTTCACTGCCTACCACAGGATTTTGTAGTACTACACGCTGTCTAGGAAAACTGGCAAGGTGTACTACCATCTTAGGGTGGAATGCCAACATCATATCTGAAATGCCTTTGCGATTTCTAATATCAATGTTGTGTGTGTTACATCTTACTTTGCGTTTGCGTTCACGCTTTAAGTATTCAAGTTCATCTTTAGGAATAAAATTGTAATTGGTAAAACTGTCTATACCAAAACATGTATGTCCTTCTTGTTCTAGATATTTTACAACATTATGTCCAATGAATCCACTGGCACCAGTTACTAATACGTTCAATTGTTGCCCCACTTTAATTGAAAAAACGTAGCGTCTTCGTCTGATAGGATAGCTTCTACTCTACATCGGTAACCATAAGTTAACATACAATGTCCTATGTAAAACACAGGTCGTTCTACAGCATGCTCCATAACCCATTGTCCTTGTTCTGTTTCTTTTTCCCAGCGATACAAAGGTTCAGCCACATAAATTTCCGGGTCTTCTACATCGCCCATTGGAAATTCATAGACTTTAAGTTTTATCATACTGCCATGTCTGCTCGAATCGGGGGGTGTGAGGTATAGCCAATGAGCTCGATATCCTCCATACCGAATGAATCTATCGTCTTGCATTCTGAATTTAGTTTTAGATGTGGAGCAGGTAATGGTTCACGCTCTAATTGTTCTTTTACTTGCTCTACATGGTTTAGGTATATATGTGCGTCGCCCAGCACGTGAACGAACTCTCCAACCGCTAAATCGCACACTTGTGCAATCATGTGCGTTAGTAAGGCATAAGACGCAATATTAAAAGGCACGCCTAAAAACATGTCACAACTGCGTTGATACATTTGGCAACTAAGTTTACCATCTGCAACATAGAACTGACTGAACACGTGGCAAGGAGGTAGTGCCATATCATCTAGTTCTGCTGGATTCCATGCAGTTAAAATATGTCTACGTCCATTAGGATCCTTTTTAATACCCTCAATCAAGTTTGCTAATTGATCTACTTCACGATACACTAACTTACTGGGACCATCAAATACTTGATCCTTGGCTTGCCAATGACGCCATTGTACTCCATAGACTCTGCCTAGGTCTCCTTCAAACTGTGGACCTCGGGGCGGAAACTTTTTGTATTTGTTTGTCCAATACGGAGCTGTGGCATTGGCAGTCCAGATGGTTGTCTTTTCAGACGCTCTACTACCATGTAGTATCTCTCGTAGACGATTTTCGTCCCCTGAACCTTCAATGAACCACAGCAACTCTGAAACTACGCTCTTCCAGGCCAGTTTCTTTGTAGTGACAGCAGGAAAACCGTCAGCCAAGTTGTAGCGTTGTTGCATGCCAAACACACTGACAGTACCTGTACCTGTACGGTCTGTTTTAGTTACGCCATTGTCTAAAACAAACCGGAGTGCATCTAAATAAGTTTTCATAACTGTATTATACTGACAAGGGCCTGAAAATGTCAACGTTTTTGTAAACAGTCCAAGTACATTTTCCGTCTTGACTGGGCCAAGCACCCATTGCTCGCATCATCAAAGTCATCTTACGCATGTCTATTTTGACATCACTTTTGAATTGACTTTTGAAATGAGTAACGTGCATTTCGTCAATAATGTCTTTACAGGAGAGGATAATCTCAGGACCACCGATTATCCAAATGTGCTTATTGGGATGACGTTTTTGCAGTAACGGAACTTGCTCGACTAAATTACCCTTGACTGTGCCGGCAGTATAAAGTGGACGATTGGTTGCTACATACGTTATTCGATTTTTCAAAGGCTTAGGCATTTTAGGATCATCGTATGTACGTCTGCCCATTACTACAACATGTCCTTCTGTTTGCTTTTTAAAATACTGCATGTCTTCACTGTGGTGCGGCCATGGGAGGCTACCTCGGAATCCCATGCCACCCCAGGTGTCGACGGCAAATATTGCTTTAATCATAAGTTAGAAAGTATTCTATCTGTCTCGGGCTGGATTGCCTGCTCAACCAGATCTACATCAACATAGAAATCTACATTAGCAATATATTGATCAAGTTCTTCTAATTTTTTACTAACATGGTGCTCGATCTCATCGGGATCGGCACCTTCAGATAATATATGTTTGATATCAATATTTACTTCAGTGCCATCTTTAAGATGTACTATTAAACGTTCTAATACGTGTACCGGTACTTCTTTTTTCTCTACGTCCTTGAGAATCTCACGCCATGCTTTTTTATTGTTTAAGTTAAGCCGTTTTGGCTTTGGCTTTTTTCCTTGGGGCATTCTTTGTCTCACCGGAAAGATTAGCAGCCTCTGCCATTAAACGCTCAGACTCTGCAAGTAATTGTTTTGCTTCTGCGGCCATCTTCATTGCCTGTGCTCTACGTTGCGTAGCAATTTGATCATCGCTTAAGAAGTCTGTGGCATTTGCGGTTCCTTGTACTTGTGCAGGTTGAGCACTTCCAGGAGGAGCACGTAGTTCGCCCACGTCCTGGCCTTCATTGGTTCTCCTTCGAGTTACCATTCCTGCATTGGCATCTAAGTCAGCCATTTCTTTAATGGCTTCTTCGCCAAGAGCCATTTTGTCAAGGATAGCATTTAGTTCATCTAGTCTAACATTTGATGTTGCAGTTGGAGTAACAATAACTTGATTGGTAGGAACTTTTTTGATCATTGCTTCGGAGTGCAATGTTTGTAATGCATTGTTGCCGTCTCGCAAAGTATACCTAAATAAGTAATCACTGAACTCTTTTGCTTGTTGTCCTGAATCAGATTCCAGTGCTTGCATGATGTCATCATGAATATGTACAGGTAATGCATCTGGATATGTGACTAGACACATATGATCCTCTTCTGGTACTTTTCTATATAGAATAACAACTTTGCGGCTGTTATGTTTACCGACGTGCTTAATCATAAAAATATCCTTTATTGATTTTCTTCGGGAGCGGGTTGCTCTGGCTGTTGAGGAGTTACTACTCCACTAGCCACTAAAAAATTGTATAAGTTTGTGTATGCTTGACCAATAGCAGTAAATTCTTCTACTCTGTAAGCACCACGATTAGATGCTAGTTGAATTGCTTCTAGTGCAACAACTAGGTCTTGAACTTGTAAAGGGGTTGTTTGTTTTTGGTCTTCTTCTGCCACAAAAATCTCCGTGTTTGTAAAGATATTTAACCCTTACAGACAACGGAGAAATTTTTTTAAAACTGGTTTTTGTTAAAAGTATCTAGCATTAGTGTAAAATAACTGGCTTCACTGTGACGTTCAAAGGCCGCACACTTGCGACTAACCAAAGATCCTGAATCAGTAGTAATGTGCTCACCTAAATAGAAACGACCTTCTAAATTTTCATATATCCAGTTTAGAATGTCTCTATCGTAAGTACGAGATTCGAAAAATACTTTTTCAAAATGCGGAGGGCATTCGTCCCACTTACGTAAGTTATGAACATTAAGTGGATTGACTTCACCGTGTTTAAGCATCGTCTAACTCATCTGTGGGAGGCAAACCATTGCTGTGAAAGTCACGTGTCTGATCCACATCTTGAAATAATCTTTGTTCTTGTGCTGTCAGTTCGCCAAATTTTCTTGGATTAGCACATAGGGTGCATTTGGGATCACCGCAGTTCAGTGCATGGTGCTTGGCAAAGCGATGTCCCTCATATTGGTGATCAGGCATTCCGTGCGACTTAGCAATTTTTTGTTGTTTGTGAATTGCGTTTTCTTCTTTTTGTAAACGTTTACTATGCTTTAGTTTATCTTCTGATTTGCTCATATTGATATTTAAAGATTTTTATTCAAGTCACTTTTCTTCACACGATTTACTTCTAATGTTACACACATGGTGTTAAACTGTTGTCCTGGTTTAAGCCTGGGCCATAGTGTGTCACGAAGTTTTTTCTGGCACTGTTGTTCACTTTCATAATAACCTTCGTACTGTACCATTTCACAACTGGAGACCTGATTACTAGCACAGGCCATTATGACCGGAATAAAAAACGTTACTAGTTCCATTATGCACCTGCCAGTTCTTTTGCCTTTTCATAGTGAGCCCAAACACCAAAGGGCGGCTCGCACTCAGTGTTGCCTTTGATAATGAATACAGTATCACAGTAGTCGGGGTCACCCCACGAACCATATGGATAACCATCAGTAAACATGATAAACTTCTTAGGTTGAATATCATTTTCTTTCATGTAAGTCCAGTTACAGTCGTAGTCAGTACCACCACCGCCTTGGGGTTCATATTCCAAGATGCTGTCGAGATTGTCACTGCTAAACTCTTGATGATTGTACACTTCTGTATCAAATGACCAGATATGAATTTTGTATTCATCATAGGCTTCCATAATGCCTTTGACTTCGCCCAGGAAAGCCTTGATGTCTTCGTCACCAATACTGCCCGACATGTCCAATGCGATGTGCGCTTCAATTTGGTCACCAGGAATCATACCGGGCATAACTGCATCCATTGCCCAACCACGTCGGCTGGGACGCATCCAACTAAAGTCATCTTTGACAATACTTTGGATCTGTTGCTGAAGCAGTTCACGCCAGTCAACCACAGGTTGCGTCAAGTCCTTAATAAGACGCTTAACACCTGAGGGCAAGTTACCTGCACCTGTAGCCTGAGCAGCCTGTAGTACTGCTTCGCGAACTTCGTCACGAATTTGACGGCGTTCCTCATCTGACATTTTAGGACGACCTTTGCCGTTGCCTTCTTTGTCTCCGTCCTTGTCATCGTCCTGATCACCCGAACCTTCCTGCTCGTCGAGGTGCTCGTCAATCATTTTGTCAATGAGATCGCTGATGTCAATCTTCTCAGCCTTCTCATACAAATCGTCGTAGACTTCTTCAGCACTCCAACCTTGATACTTTGTATCATGCAGGCAAGGAGTAATCTTGTCGCCAATCCGTTGTTCAACCAAGTCTGCGTTTACGCAAAAGTCTGCGGCGCAATTAAAAAGCATAGGGTCACGATCCGGACCGCAACGACCCATATGGTCGTAGACATTATGTAACACTTCATGCCCAAACAAGAATTCAAGTTCTTTGGGTTTGAGTTTGTTTACGAATTCGGTATTGTAGTAAAATTTCCTGCCATTGGTTGCGGCAGTGCCACACCATGAATCAGCATTAACCAATTCCAGTCGAGTAGCCAAGTTACCAAAAAACGGAGCACGAAGCAACAAGCCAATTCGAGCAGTAGTCAACTTTTCACGCACCGCACGATCCAATGCGGGATCTGTCGTTTCGGTTAGCCTGCCGCTGATGCCGGACTTGGGATTGGTTGTAGTATCTTTTGACATTTCTGCTCCTTGTTATAGTGTATTATACAATCTTTCTGAATTATTGTCTATTAATACTAAAGTATTAAAAGGGGAGGACTTACATGGTAAAGAAAGGAGTAAGACCAATGCCTCCATAAACTATCGATTGCCGGCGCTTGCGGCTACAATGTACTTACCAAACCGCTTGTGGAACTCATCGAAATTCTTGAGTTTGCCAGGAACAAACGGCAGGTTGTAAGTGGTAAGAGCAGTACGAGCACCCATAACAGTCAACTCCGTTGTGAAATTGTCCATCATATAACGGAAGAAGTTATCTGCCATCTCATGCCATTCTGCATTAGGCTTGCCACCAATCTTGTCTGCGGCATCCTTAAGTTCGTAGCACATACTGACTACCAAACTGTACATGGCGCTGACTTCTTTTACTTTGAGTTCTTTGACCTTACCAGCCAATACATCTTCAGGCTTGGGTAACTGTCCAGCAATCTTGCGGTGAGCCATAAACTTAACAGCCACACCCTCACCAACTGCACCTGTTACCAAGTCAGTGAGATCTGCTTCACCAACGTCCTCGTCTTCAAGGATTTCGCTAACAAAGGTCCACGAGCGAGGTGTAGCAAAACTACGACTGCTACTACGCGGATCAAAGTCGTAAAGGTCCTGCTTGGCAAAGCCAATGTAACCGACCACGTCTTTGTGGATGCGGTTAATGGTAGCCCACGTCTCCCATGCTTGGTGATCTACTCGCATCTCCAAGTGCAGGAAGCGGTTAGCCAACGGAGCAGGCATACGATAAGTAACACCCTTGTCCGATTCACGGTTACCAGCCGCAATCACTACCACATTGTCAGGCAGTTTATACTTGCCAATGCGGCGGTTAAGAATCAACTGATAAGCCGCAGCCTGAATGCTGGGAGCCGCTGAGTTCATCTCGTCCAAGAACAAAACAACCACAGGATACTGACTGGCCAACTCTTCGTCGGGCAAGTCGATGGGCGGTGCCCAATCCATCAAACCACTGTCTTTATTGTAGTAAGGGATACCACGCAGGTCGGTGGGCTCCATTTGCGCCAAACGCAGGTCAATCATCAGACCATTTTGCTCTTCGGCGATACTGGCAACCACTTCACTTTTGCCAATTCCTGGAGGACCCCATAGGAATACAGGGCGCTTCTTCTGGAAGCACTTAGAGATGAGCCGTGACGCCTGCTGGGTCGTTACGGTACGGTGTTCACTTACGGTCATAAAATACTCCTTTCAACATATCTATATTATATGACTTTTCGGAATTATTGTCTGTAGTTTTTTTACAACACTACCAAGAACTATTGTAAAAAACCTTCAAACCCAGGAAGATTTCTGCCCGGGCATTTCGGACGAACTCTAATACTGATTGCTTATAGTAATCGTCACTGTCCTCGCCAAAAAAGAAGCCTTTAGTTTGCGGTAGTTGGTCATGGATCACTGCTCGTTCAAGTTCAGCGAGATCCTCCCAGGTAAGTTCCAACTCAACGCCGTTGAACATATTATTGCCTTCTGGATTATAGTCAGGATTTCGTTTGATCCAGAGTTGTTCCATCCAACCCTGAAGGTTGGGGTGTTTACGCCAGTAGGCAATTTCACGACTGTCACCATAACTGCCTTTTTTCTTAGCACGGCAGTAAGCATATTGATCCAACCCCATTATACAGCCTCCAACATATTGGCAGGAACACGCCATAGGCCATAGCCTGGACTACGAACAGTGACATACTTACGAGCAATCTTGGTGACATCACCAACATAAGTCTGACCATTGCGGCCGCTAGTGAACTTAACCTTGGTGCCTATAACCAGGCTTCCACGATTCTCTTTTACCAACTGATTACGAGCAAATTTAATAGCCATCGAAATACTGTTCAACTGCTCGTTGGTAAAGTTACCAGCAATGATAGAGTGATTGATGTCGTTAATTGAAACCATTTTAGTTCTCCTTAAACCAAGTCAACTTGAACAGGCGTAATGCTACCATCCACGCCGTTATAATTAAAGCCAAAACCAACAGGCATTTCTTTGTCGCCCCGACGTTTTGCATGACGACGTTCTTGTGCCAAATTCATAAGAGCCATCTGGGTTGCTGTCGCATGCATGTCAGTGCAGATATCGGCAGTGCCAGCTACCGTGGTGTAAAAACCAACACCATCGACAATAACACGAATACGTTGGCTGTTTTTGAAGCCGCCGATAAAAGTAGGTGTACGCATTTCAAACTCCTTTTCTTACACTATGCCTATATTATAGCAAAATGACGAATTTCGAGCAAGTACTACTTTAGTAGTAATACTTTAGTACTACCATTCTTTCTTGCCGCCCAAGTCTTCGTTCCAGTCATAGCCCGCATTGTATTCGGCTATCTGATCCTTGGTCATAAAACGCTCTTCGATCTCGTCACTTTGATAAGTGGCATCTGTGAAAAAGTGTGGGCGACGTGGACGGCTGTACCAACTATCGGCGCTACCACGGTCGAATGGGCCACCGTGACGACCATCGTAAAATTTACCCCGATACTCTCGAATTTCTGTGCTTTGCATTTATTACTCCTTTTCTTAACTGATGCCATAATTGTAGCAAAAAACGGAATATTCTGCAAGTACTACTAAAGTATTATTTTTTTAGGATGTTATTGATTCTTTTGCGATAGGGTACATTCCTGCG
>Ga0208644_1000018_pt1 | contig 98318 bp, 103 predicted proteins | sample VirMetDEL_Nov_18_FD_184517 | JGI IMG/M metagenome (GOLD analysis project Ga0208644, IMG submission 184517) | Aqueous microbial communities from the Delaware River and Bay under freshwater to marine salinity gradient to study organic matter... | ecosystem: Environmental > Aquatic > Marine >...
CAGTGGTAATAACTTAAGCGCCGATAAGTGAACTCGCGGAACACATAACAGTATTATTTAGTATAAAAACTAATTAACACTTAATACAACCTATTAAAGTTACTCACCTCCAATTGACCCCTATAGTATGAATACAACTCAAACAAACATGTCCAACCAACACCCACTGACTGACAAGATCTGCGAAGGACTTGTGACCTTCCCTCTCGAATCGGAACACGACTACATCGAGATGCGAGCCGCTGCTGATTGGCAGTTGGAGCAGGTGGTTGAGTGGTTAAAAACTAATACTGATGATTACTTATTAGAAGATTATTACAAGACTTATTTTCTCACGGAAGCTTTTCTTGATGACTTAAATAAAGCAATGCGCCCAACAAACACACAGGACAACTGATGATTAGGCTAATTAAATTCCTTTTCTCTGGATGCTTCCATCAATGGAAAGTTATTAACCAGGCACTAACAAATTTTAATCTTGGTTGGTGTAATGGAACTGCTGTTAAGTACACTTTACGATGCAAAAAGTGTGGAGCTATGAAAACCTTCCTCGCAAAATAATCGTAATGATCTGAGCACTTATATTCTCAACTAATTAACAATCACTCATTCATCCACTAAATTACATGCCTATCTGGAATTGCTACGGTTACGACAACAAAAAAGAGATGCACGATGTGCTCTCTTATATGAGAGAAACTGCTGCCGAAGCATATGCAAGATGCAAAGAATTGCATCCAAACTTTGAGATTATTACAGTCAAACTTCGTCCTGAGTGACACTTACTCATCTCACACTATCTAACAGTCCGCAATGACTCTAAACTAACACTTACTCAAACAACACTAAGTAACACTTTGATTATGACCAAATCTGTAATGATTTCACTGCTTCGTAAGGGTAACAATGGTTCACAGATTCTTGAGATTCTTGATAGTTTGGTCAGTGGCGCTAATGAACAACAAGTCGCACAAGTCGCTGCAGAACCAACACTTATAGAATTGGAGTTCTAGACATATAGGGAGGTGGGTGTTATAGTTACTCACCTCCAATTGACCACTATAGTATAGACACCACAATTTTATGATCACCACATACAACGGATACGAAATCAAACCAGGTGCTAATCTTAAGGATGCTGATTTAAGTGGTGCTGATCTAAGGTATACTAATCTTGAGGGTGCTGATCTTGAGGGTGCTGATCTAAGTGGCGCTAATCTTTGGGATGCTGATCTTAAGGGTGCTGATCTAAGGTATACTAATCTTGAGGGTGCTGATCTTGAGGGTGCTGATCTAAGTGGCGCTAATCTTTGGAATGCTAATCTTAAGGGTGCTGATCTAAGGTATACTAATCTAAGGTATACTAATCTTGAGGGTGCTGATCTAAGTGGCGCTAATCTAAGTGGCGCTAATCTTGAGGGTGCTAATCTTAAGGATGCTAATCTTAAGGGTGCTAATCTTGAGGGTGCTAATCTTAAGGGTGCTGATCTAAAGTTTGCTAACCTTGAGGATGCTAATCTTGAGGGAACTATTTTAGAAGGACTTAAACTATGATAGTCAACGGATACGAAAAGGGAGGTGGATGTAATCAGAACACAGTGATGTAAGTAACACATAGGGAGGACAATCTCTCCTCCCTCAGATATAACACTATCGAAACAGTTAGTGTTAACAACTTGACAGATTACAGTCCTTATGTTATAATTAGTGAGGGACAGTTATTAATACATAGCGACAGTGTTTTGGGGTTTTCGATGTTATCCTTATGGCCGCATAGTAAATAAGCCCAATAAGGATTATGCGCCCCCTTAAAGAAAATGCGGCAAAGTCAATCTATAAAGGTGACAATCCGGCCTTGTTATATTTGCAGAATAAAAAAAAGTTTCTATATAAAAAAATCCCCCAGAGGTTCGCAGACCCTATGAGTATTTCGAAATTATATCACATATATTTGAGGGATGAATGTATCATGTCTTCGTTAGACAAGGAGAAATTTAAGTATAACTGGGAGTATTTGAATATGATGGTAAGGTTTATGAAGACTGACTATGTAGCTGAGGATCTCTCATATGAAGTAGTCGAACGAGAGGATATCAGTAATCTGTCAGAGAATAATTTTTAATCCGTAGGGGTGAAAGTTATCTGAGGTTGACAGACACTAAATATCGAAGTATAATAAAAGTTGAACTGGGAGTATTTGAATATGATGGTAGGGTTTATGAAGACTGACTATGTAGCTGAGGATCTCTCATATGAGCTGGTGGATCGCGTCTACTCGACCGAAGAAGCCTCGTACTAATATGGATCTACTTGAAAAATTTAATAATAGATTACCTGATCAATTACCAGAGGATGAATGTTGGGAATGGCAAGGATGTAAGGATAAAGGTGGATATGGAATATTACACCATGGTAAGAAGTTGAGGGCGCATAGGGTTTCGTATGAGATTCATTATGCAGAATCTTTAAGTGATTTACATTGTCTACATAGATGTGACAACCCTTCTTGTGTAAATCCTTTTCATTTATTTTCTGGAACTAATACAGATAATATGAATGATAAGGTAATGAAAGGGAGAGCTTATACTGGTAATCAACAAGGCCAGAATAACGGTAATTCTAAATTGTCAGACGATGTTGTCAAAGAGATAAGATTGTTGTATAATACTGGTGGATATACAACAATCCAACTTGGTGAGAAGTATGGGGTAAATCTTTCTACTATTTCTTACATAGTCAACAACAAAACATACAAACATTTATTGGAGTAGTGATCAATGGCCAAGGGATTTACAGTCAAGGCATCAACACCAAAGAAAAAGGAAGAAGGTCCAGAGTGGGACTATGATGCAATCAAGGAAAGAATGAGAGGGAAGGCAATTGTATTTTGTCTACCTGGAAGGGGATGTAGTTATGCATTCATGAAGAATTTTGTACAATTATGTTTTGATCTTGTACAGAATCAGATGAGTATTCAGATTAGTCAGGATTACTCAAGCATGGTGAATTTCGCACGATGTAAGTGTCTCGGCGCAAATGTCTTGAGAGGGCCTGACCAAATTCCATGGGATGGTAAGTTACAGTATGATTATCAGTTGTGGATTGACTCAGATATTATTTTTAATACTGAGAAGTTCTGGCAATTATGTGATGTAGCATTAGGTGCTGATGGGACGGAGAGGCCTATTAGTGCGGGGTGGTATTCAACTGAAGATGGACGGACTACCTCTGTTGCACACTGGCTTGAGGAAGATGATTTCCGTAATAATGGTGGAGTGATGAATCATGAGATGGTTGATGGTATTTCGAAGCGTAAGAAGCCATTTACTGTTGACTATACTGGTTTTGGATGGGTCTTAATTCAGAAGGGTGTATTTGAGAATGAAGGTATGAAGTATCCATGGTTTGCTCCAAAGATGCAAGTATTTGAGAGTGGTGCAGTACAGGATATGTGTGGAGAGGATGTATCATTCTGTCTTGATGCAATTGAAGCTGGTTATGAGATTTGGTGCGACCCTCGTATCCGTGTAGGACATGAAAAAACCCGAGTTATCTAAGGTACGAATGGCAAATCAATTTAAGGTTGATCAATCAAAGGACTTTGCTTCAAAGATGACATTAATTACTGATGTAAGTAGTGAGAAGTATTTGAAGCAATATCGTCAACATCTACAAAACCAAGCTCAACTAGAATCAATTTATAAGGAGAATTAAATTATGGCAAAACTTCGAAAGTCTCTATTGGGACAAACGATGATTGAATCTCAACCAAAGAAAACACGACAAGGTTGTGGTGCTCATACTAAGTACGCCGCAAGTAGTCGTAATAGTAAAAGGAAGCGTTATCGTGGACAAGGAAGGGGATAGATAATATATAAAAGGTCTCTAATAGGGACCTTTTTTTAATGTGAGGAATTATGGCGTATTTGAATCATAGTTTACCAGATTGGTCTTGTTATATTCGTAATGAGTTTTTATTCAATCATAAGAAAGGTCATGGTGAAGTCACCAAGGCTGATGTACATAGTGTAGCTAGTATTGAGAAGAGAGTACCATTATTCGAAGGATTTCTAGAGAATGGTGTGAACTGGACAAGAAGACCTCTACACGCCTTCTGTTGGGACCCTGAAGCAGAGATAGAACCATTAGAGGACATAATGTACTGGGACTGTTTTAGTCCTTATATTGACGTACAGAAGAGACATAGGTTAGAAGGACTGCAGGCACAATTAATTCGTCCTGATGGTAAGAAGGTATTAGGTGATTATATGTTTACTATGGATTGGTCATGGGAGAATAAGAGTATACCTGATTTAAACTATTCAGAGACACCAGAACATAAGTGTGCTCATTTGTTTAAGGTAGAAACTGGTAACTATTATGCATATCCCAATAATCGTATTATTTGGTATGATAATGCATGGACATTTAATCGTATTGAAAAGAACCCTGGATTTGAGATTGATACCACTGTATATAGCGTAGAGAACAAGAGACGTATAGAAACATCAGATCATTATATGTACGAGATTACAGATATATAAAGAAAGGCATTCATCATGGATCAAAACTTTTTAAGAGAGATTAATCACGATCAGAAGACACCAAAGAATAAGAAGAAGGTTCGTGAGGATGGATTCTATGAAGCGAGTGAAGCTGACTATAAAGACTTCTGGGAGAATGAAGATACCAAGCAAACATTGATTGATTAAAAGATTGGGTTTGGTGTAATAAATAACTCATAATTGTTGTAGAAAAATCAAGTGCCTGTCCAAAGAGTCAGTCAAGGTTTTAAAGATATCAGTGCATCATTCAAGATTAACCCATTAAATCTTGATTTAATTGCATTGAGAAATGAGAATGCTATTGCACGATCAATTCGTAACTTAATTTTTACAATACCTGGTGAGAAACCATTTCAACCTAATATTGGTTGTAATGTCACTAACCTGTTATTTGAAAATTTAGATAGACTTACAGCCAGTTCGATTGAATCGGAAATTAGGAACACAGTGAATAACTTTGAACCGAGAGTCCGTTTAACTGCTGTTATCGTCAATCCAAACTTTGATGATAATCTCTTTGAAGTTACTCTTAAGTATGACATTGTAGGTATCGATCTTCCTCGACAACAATTATTATTTGCATTACAGCCCACTAGGTAAATGCCCTTAGTCAATTTTAGCAACTTAGATTTTGATCAGATAAAGACTTCAATCAAGGATTATCTCCGTGCGAATTCAAACTTCACGGACTATGACTTTGAGGGATCTAATCTATCAACTATTCTTGATACGTTAGCTTACAACACGTATATAACCTCTTATAATGCCAATATGGTATCTAATGAGGTATTCATCGATAGTGCCACGTTAAGAGAGAATGTGGTATCTCTAGCACGCAATATAGGGTATGTACCGAGATCCAAGAAAGCTTCTGTCGCAACAGTTTCTTTTACAGTCAACGTTTCAAACACCACAGCTGTAGCAGTCACACTTAAAGCAGGTGCAGTCATGGCATCTAGGTCAGTTGGTGTGAATAGTACGAAGAATTTTATATTCTCAATTCCAAACGATATTACAGTTCCAGTGAACTCTTCTGGATTTGCAGACTTCTATAATATCGAGATATATGAAGGAACATATGTTACACAAACATTTACTGTTGATAGTGCTAATGTAAATCAGAAATTTGTATTACCTAACTCTGGTATTGATACTGATTTGTTATCTGTTGTCGTAAGAGATACACAAGAATCAACTGTAACTCGAAAGTTCGAACTATTCAATAGTTTGTTTGATGTTACTGCATCAACTAGAGCATACTTTATTCAAGAGATTGGGCAAGAAAGATACGAACTACTATTTGGTGATGGTATATTTGGTGTCAAATTAGATAATGATAACTTTGTTGAAGCAAGTTATATTATTACTAATGGTCAATCAGCTAATAATATTAATAAATTTGCATTTATAGGTAATCTAAAATCTAGTTCTGGAGACACGATTAGTTCTGGTGTATCGATTGTAACTACGGAAGTATCTTCTGGTGGTGGTAAACCAATCGAATCGGTTGATTCTGTCAAGAAGTATGCTCCTCAAATCTATGCATCACAGAATAGAGCTGTTACTGCTGCTGATTATGAAGCATTGATTCCACAGATTTATCCTGAAGCAGAATCAGTTTCGGCTTTTGGTGGTGAGGATTTGACTCCACCTTCATATGGTAAGGTATTTGTAAGTATCAAACCATATAATGGTGTCTTCTTATCGAGTGCTATCAAACAAAACTTACAACAACAGATGAGGAAATACTCTGTTGCTGGTATTTTATCTGAAATTGTTGACCTGAAGTATCTGTATATCGAATCAAACTGTAAAGTATACTACGATTCAAATCTAGCACCAACTGCATCATTCGTTCAAAACTTAGCTACAACTAATATTGTCAAGTATTCCGAGTCATCGGATGTCAATAAGTTTGGTGGAAGATTCAAATACTCCCAATTCCAAAAGGTAATTGACCAGAGTCATGAATCAATAATGTCAAACATTACCAATATTGATATTAGAAGGGACATTAATGTTCAACTGAATACTTTTGCTGAGTATGAATTGTGCTTCGGTAACCGGTTCTATATAAGAAACCATGGACATGGGGCAAATTTCAATGGAAATCTCATTGGGTACAATATTAAATCATCCGGTTTTACTGTCAGTGGTATTAGTGGAACTGTATACCTTGGGGATAGTCCAGTTGGTAACTTAAGTAAGGGAACTGTATTTCTATTCAAACTGAAATCTTCGTCAGAACCATATATCGTCAGACAGAATGTAGGTACCATTGATTATGAAAAGGGTGAGATTAGACTTAACCCAATTAATATCATATCAACATTGGTAAATAGAGGAACTCCTTTGATCGAAGTTTCTGCATCTCCATACTCAAATGACGTGATTGGTCTTCAAGATCTCTATCTACAACTGGATGTAAATAATACAGTAGTTAACGTTGTTGCTGACAACATTTCTTCTGGAAATGATGTATCAGGAACCAACTATATTGTTTCTTCTAGTTACGGCTCTAACGTTTTGGTTAGGGGTCAGTCCGTATTCCAAACTGACGTAGATACTCTATCTACACAATTCACTCCTCCTAATGTAATTACATCAGTGGATGGGGTATCTAATACAAATAGAAGAACCAGATCATCAGTACCATCATCTTACTAATAAGAAGTCAGAATACAAATGACAGTAGATAGAGTTAAATTTCAAGAAATCGTTGAAAGTCAACTCCCTAGGTATGTTAGGGAAGACTTTCCACTACTAGGTGATTTCATTAAACAATATTACATCTCTCAGGAATTTGAAAGTGGTCCTATTGATATCCTCAATAATATTGATCAGTACGTAAAAGTTGATCAATTATGTGATGTTGTTGATTCTACTAAACTTATTGGTTCATTAGATACTGTTGACACTACTATTGTTGTAAGTTCTACTGAAGGATTTTCAGATAATAATGGTATCATTCAAATTGATAACGAAATTATATTATATCAATCCAAAACTTCGAATACCTTTGTAGAGTGTTCTAGAGGTTTTAGTGGAGTTACAACATATATTACTTCTGGTTCACCCGATGAACTGACATTTTCTTCAACAATTGCAGAATCTCACACCACCGGTGCAACTGTTAAGAATTTAAACATACTTTTTCTCAAAGAATTTCTCACTAAACTCAAGAGACAGGTAACTCCAGGGTTTACTGATAGGAATTTCTATACAGGATTGGATAAAAGAAACTTTATAATCAACTCTGATAGTTTTTATAAGTCAAAAGGTACTGAACAATCTTACGAAATACTCTTCCGAGCACTATATGGGGAAGATGTAGAGCTTATTCGTCCATCAAGATTTCTTTTTACACCATCTAATGCAAATTATAAGGTCACTAAAGACTTTATCGTAGAACAACTTCAAGGTGATCCTCTTGATTTGAAGAATCTTACGATATATCAAGACCTAACTAGTGCCCGAGGTTCTGTTACTAACGTTCAACAGATACCTTATGAGAATTTTCAGTTCTATCAGATCAGTATTGACTCCGGTTTTGACCGAGATAGTGATGTAAGTGGTTCTATCTACGGACAATTCAAGTCAAATCCACTCACAAAAGTCTTAAATGACGTAAGTGTTGGTTCAACTATCATTGATGTTGACTCTACAATCGGTTTTCCCGAGTTTGGTAGTCTTAGTGTATTGGATATTGATGATAATGAAATATCAATTGCATATACTGGCAAGACTCTAAACCAATTTTTTAATACAAGTGGTATTATTGGTCAAATTGCAAAGAAAACTGACATAACTTTAGACACATATTCGTATGCGTACGTTGGTATTGACACCAGTCAGGAGATAAGAGTCAGATTTACTTCTGCAGTGAAGGATTTTATCCCCAACGGGCCCAATTCTTACTACAAACCGCACGATACCATAGAACTGAAGTCTCTTGGATGGGAATCTGACACGAAAAAGTCAAATAATTACGTCTTAAATGTAAAAACTAACTGGGATGTTATAAAATCTAGTGTTATTGACGCAAATGCCTTTGTATATGAGTTCGAATTTGCAAAAGACCACTTTTTAAGAGAGGGTTATGCCGTAAGATATGAAAATTTCGACGGAACTTACTCTATTTTTGGTACAGTTTCCAGAGTTCTTTCTTCAACAAGTATTATAGTAACTTTTTCACAGCAAATTAACCTAAAAGGTCAGTTTGTAATCGAAAATCAGACATTGAAAGGTGAATCTCAGGTCTATCCTTACTTGAATGACTATATTGCGAATGTTCAGAACACATATTCTAAGTATAATAATGATTTAGTCATTGCATCAAACTCTATTGCAAACTATGATAACCTTGAAACTAATCCATATGACAAGAAAATAACTTTTAGTGCAAATCTTCGTTTAACAGATGAACTAAAATTACCAGTTAACCCAACATCAAGACCTGATCACGGGTATTATACTGGTGATGCAGTGTATTTTACCTCTGCCGGAAATGGTTTTGAGGGTATGCCATCAGCATCGTATTTTGTTTTTAGAGTTGATGAGGAGACTATTAAACTTTCTAGAAGTAAAGCTGACCTATCTAGAAAAATCTATATTACATTTAATGGTTCTGTAGTTGATGCTTCTCTTGCATATCTAGATTTCTACGATAAAAACATCGAACCTCAAGGTCTGTATAGACAGATTTTAGAACCAATCAATGATGACAGGAATTATAGTACTAGAGCCGGCTATACCGGTATGTTTGTTAATGGTGTTGAACTATTAAACTACAAAGCACAAAGTAGTGTTTATTATGGTACGATCAATACTTTGTCCATGACCGCTGGTGGTAGTGGATATGACATTATTAATCCACCCGTATTGTCAATTAAGGATGAAGTTGGATATGGTGCCACTGGATTCTGTAATGTAAAAGGGTCACTCATAAGACTTGATGTCATAGATTCCGGTCTTGGTTATTATGAACCACCCACAATCTCCATTAGTGGTGGTAATGGGTTTGGTGCTCAAGCTGAACCAAGAATGATTTCAATCAAACATGAAAATTCATTCTTTTCAGACTTTCCATCTCAAGTTGATCTTGTCAATAATACAATTACTTTCCCAAGTGACCATAAGTTTTTGGATGGCGAAGAGATAATCTATGAACCAAGAGGAGACAAGATCATTACGGGACTTTCCACTGGAGGTTCTTACTATACTAAAGTTGTTAGTCGAACTGCAATTAAACTTCATATCACTGAAGGTGATGCCTTTGTTGGTATTAACACGGTCAATCTTACCAAATATGGTTCCGGTACACAATACTTTGTTGCATCAGATCTAAAACAAGTTGTATCTTCTGTCGTAATTACTAATCCAGGACAAAACTACGAGAACAAAAGAAGAACAATTCCTGCCGTAGGTGTTAATACGGTATCTAATCAAGTCGAGATTGTAAATCATGGTTATGAATCAAAAGAAATTATAAGATATACGAGACCTGAGACTGGTGATAGGGTTATTGGATTATCCGAAACTGCTGATTATTATGTTGTCAAAGTTAATGACGATGCATTCTCCCTGACAAAGGTTGGAGTTGATCCCGTTGCAACAGATTATTATTTCGACAACGGTATTATCATTAACTTTAGTAATGAAGGATTGGGTTCTTTCAACTATCCACCAATTACAGTAACCGTTGAAGGGGCTGCAGCATCTTACGATAAGACTTTTGTTGAAGATTTTCAGGAACTTTTTATAATCGAATCTCCGATTGAAGAAAATATTACCACTCCAGTATTCGTTCTTGCGTGGACAGATACTGAAGCTGAGATTACAAATAATGGTATAGTAACAGACGAATTTTATGTGGATGTAAATGAGGATACTGATTGGTTGATTAGTGATACTCCATTCATTGGTAACATTCTTTTGTATGATGCCAAACTGCAACCAATTTTTAGAGGGTCTATCGAGACTATCGATTTAACTTCAAATGGTGTTGGTTATGGTTCTTCGGATATTATCGATTTTGTAAGACAACCAGAAATTACATTTGATGCTGGGATTAACGCAAAATTGACTCCTATCATCAATAATGGTGAAATTGTGGAAGTTGTTGTTAATACTCCAGGTAGTGGATACAATTCTCCACCAGACTTACAAATTGTCAGTGAGACTGGTAACTATGCTGTTCTAATTCCAATCATTGAAAATGGTTCTATTAAAAATATAATTATATCAAAAGGTGGTGTTGGTTATGTTTCTGGAAAAACTTCAGTTAATGTGGTACCACCTGGTGGTGGTGCTAGAGTAAATGCAAATATTCAGGCTTGGAATTTAAACTTGTTTGAAAAAAACTTCAATAACATACTCGATGATGATGGTGTTATTGAAGAGAATCTTTCTAATAAGTCACTGGAATATTGTGCGACATATCTGCCCAGACCTCTTCGTAGGACTTTGAATGTAATTAATGGTTTTGATAAAGATAATGAACGGTATGGTACTTTTGACTTGAGTTTTGATCCACAGACTGGTGGAGAAATTAGTAACACTTATCACTCACCTATTGTTGGATGGGCGTATGATGGAAATCCAATCTATGGACCATACGGATTTAAGAATATTGATGGTACTGGTGATATTTCACGAATGAAATCTGGTTATAAATTGCAGAGAGTTCAAAAGAGTAGACCTCCATATGATTCATTCCCCAATGGATTTTTTACAAATGATTACATATTTACTGGAGAAGGCGATTTAGATATTCATAATGGAAGATTCTGCGTAACACCTGATTATCCAAATGGAATATATGCATACTTCTGTACTATCTCCGAAGGAAATGACTCTGGTGGACCATTCAACAATTACAGAAGACCTGTATTCCCTTATGTAATTGGTGATACCTATAAGTCAACACCTATTCCATTCAACTTCTTAGCAAGATCTAATCAGACTGATTATGATATTGAAGACAAAGGTTGGTTTAGAAATACCAAGTATTACTATACGAATGGTGGACAGAGTGGATATGATTATATCTTCAACTCTAACACGGTAAGAAAACAGACTATTGATGTTACTGCAACATCCGCAGGAAGTATTGACGCAGTTACAATCTTAGATCAAGGTAGTGGTTACAGAGTTAATGACAAGGTTATATTCAATAACACTAAAACTAATGGTAGTAACTTAAATGTTAAGGTTTCTCAGGTTGGTGGTAAGAAAGTAGATAATGTAAGTCTTGCAACAACTTCTATTGAAGATGTTGAGATCTATTCAAATTCTAGTTCTAATAGTAATGAATTTATTGGTTTAACTTCAGCACCACACAGTTTCCTTCCAGGTAACATTATCTACATTGATGGTCTGTCTGATACCTATAAGAACCTACAGGGTTCTTACAGTGTTGGTGTAAGTAGTGACAGATGGTACACTTCATTAGGTATCTCTACCGGTCCTGTAACGGGTATTGTGACCTATGTGTATGTTTCTGGTTCACTTGATGAATCCATTATAGAACCTGACGATATTCTAAGAATTGAATCTGAAAAACTTAAGGTTCTAAACATCGATAAACTTTCGAGTAGAATTAGAGTTATAAGAGGATATGACAATACTTTTGCAGTTGTACATAGTGCCGGTACATTAGTTCGAAATGATCCCAGAAAACTAGCATTTACCGCAACAGGTATTGTTACTACAAAAGAACTAACAACAAATAGACAACTTTATTTTCAACCAAACGAGGCAATAGGTCTTGGTACCGAAACTGTTGGTACTGCAACAACATTGGTTTTTGCCAATCCAGGTGTAGGTCAGACTCAACAGAGAGTTGATCAACAACAAATCTATATCCCAGATCATAGATTGGGATTGAACACCCCTATCATCTATTATACTAATGGTGGAACGAGTATTAGTGCATGGAGTGGTATTACTAGTTCTAATATATTCCAACTGGAATCGAACAGAAATCTTTTTGCAGTTCCCATTAATAAGGATGTAATTGGTATTGCAACAGTTCGTGTTGGTATTGATAGTATTTCTGGACAATATGTAGGGGTTAATAGTGAGACAGGTGGTCTTCTTTACTTTACTACTTCAGTCGGTCTTGGTAGTTACCATAGTTTTAAGACCAATATTCCTTCAGTATTGAATGGTAGATTCTCTAAAAATGTTGTTACTGTTTCTACCGCGAGTACTCATGGTATAAAACCTGGTGACAGTATTACTAGTGAGGTAAAACCAATTACGACCACAGAAATATCGGTCGTTTATGACGATTATAACCGAAGAATGGTATTTGATCCTGACACCATTGAACCAGTAGGAATTAATACAGTATCTAATACTTTTACTGTTCCCGAGAATAAGTATCAGATCGGTGATAAGGTCATCTATAGTTCAATAGTACCTGATCCTAGTCTCTCTAACAAAGGTCTTTACTATGTCTATGTCTTTAAGAATGACCAGATTAAACTTGTTGAGTATGCTTCCGAATTAGGAAAAGAGAACCCAACATTTGTCAATATTGGAACCGCACATACAACAACAATCTCTAGGATTAACCCTGCAATAAAAGTTCAAAAAAATCAGAATTTAAAATTTAATCTTTCAGATAATTCTCTATCATTTGTTAGTGCTGGTACCAAATTTGCAGCATTTGATATGTTTGTCTATAGTGACTTATCATATGCAAATAAATTCTGGATTGCACCAAATTCAGATTCATTTGAAGTTACTAAATCTGGAACTGTTGGTATTGATACCAATGCAAACCTAACTCTTTATGTTAGTGAAAATATTCCCACTAATCTGTGGTATAACTTTGAGGTTGATAACATTGATATCAATCTTCCAGTGAAGATGAGAAAGTATACGGACACTTCAGTTTATAATAACAACCAAATTAATGTCACTGATAATAAATTTGATGGTAGGTATAATGTTGTAGGTGTAACATCTATGACTTTCGACTATAACATACCTTATAATAGAGATACTACTAATTCGTATGACCCAACCAATGCAATTCTCAGTTACACTACGAATTCCTCTAATACCGTTGGTCCTATTTCGAGATTGACTATTTTGAATGGTGGTAGAGGTTACAGATCTCTTCCTGGTTTTACTTCTGTAAGAAGTTCTACTGGTACTGGTGCTCTACTACAACCATCAAGTACTACGATTGGTAATATCATATCAACAAAAGTTAACTACATTGGTTTTGGTTATCCATCGGACACAACTCTGAATGCTTCTGGTAACTTACCAGAAATTTTAAGAATTGAACCTTTGGCGACATTCAAGTCTATTGGTATTAGTTCTACTGGTTTGAATTATTATGAGGCTCCTGAACTTGTTGTAGTTGATAGTGTATCAAAACTACAGATAACTGATGTAAAACTAGTTTATGATTTAGATGACACTGAAGTTACTATTGTAGAGAACACTATCTCACTGAACAATGTCACTCCAGAAATTATTCCTATCAATAATTCGAATGGATTTGGTATTAGTTCTATTAGTTACAACTCTGCATCAAAAATTGTAAGACTATCACTATCTAAACAGTTTAGTGATCCTCAAGACTGGCCATTTAAGGTTGGTGAGACAGTGATTGTTGAAAATATAGCAATTGGTTTTAATACTACAGGAAAAGGTTATAATTCAGAGAATTATGATTATGCATTATTCACTCTAACTGCAACTGATAGTAATCTTGGTGGATCTGGTTCATATATCGAATATGATCTTTCAGATTATCTTGGTGAGGGAGAATTCCCTGGTGAAGTAACAAATTTTACAGTAGGAAAAGTAACTCCAAAGACATATTTCCCAATTTTTGACATTAAACTCAAAATTTCAGATTTCTTTGATGGAGAAAAGGTTTCAAATGAAGATAGTGTAGGTATAGTAGAGAGATGGGATCCTGTTAGTGAATATTTGTTCGTTTCTACCAATTCAGATTTCGAAGTTGGTAGTATCATTGAGTCCGAAACTTCTCAAATTAAGTCTATAGTTAGATCTAAGATTGATTTTAACTCAACTATCACTATTGGTACAGGAACAACATTTATCGACGGTTGGCAGTCAAATTCTGGTTTCTTGAATGACAATTTACAAGTTATTCCTAATAATGAGTACTATCAGAACTTCTCATATTCACTCAAATCTAGAATTCCTTATAAAACTTGGGATGACCCAGTAAGTTCTCTTAATCACACTGCAGGTTTTGATAAATTTGCAGATTTGGTCATCGACAACAATGCCGCTAGTGATACTTCACCAAAAGAAGTAACTATCGATACGGTGGTTGATCTTATTGGCGAGGGTAATCTCTATTGTTTCCCAGATTTTGATGGTGCAACAGAAACTACTATTGATGTTGTCAATGGTAAGACTGTATCAGACCAAATTATATTTGAAAATCGAATTTTACTAGATTACTTCGAATCTAGAGGTAATAGAGTATTAGAACTGGATGATATTAGCAGTCAATTTAACAGTAATGCAAGAGATACAAGATATTCTATTGTAGACTTCTTTGATAATAAATTCTACTTCAATAAGTTCTTTACTTTGGTTCAGGATAGAGAAGTTAGAAACAGAAAACAGTCTAGTATTGTTTCTGTTGTACAAGATGGAACTAGAGGTTATATTAATCAATATGGTACTTTAGACACTGCAATGTCTTTAGGTTATTTCGACTATATTGGCGCAGGAACTAGTACATGGGGTCTAACCTTCTATCCAACTCTGTTTAAGTACAATAACTATGACATTTCTTACTTCACTTTCAGTGGATTGAATAATGTAACCGGAATTGGAACTCAACAAATCGGTAATGTAGTTAAAATTTCTACTGCAAGTACTAATGTATCTGTTGCAACCACTACCAATCTAGTATCAATTTCTTCTACCTACAGAGCTGCAAAACTTCTCATTCAAATGGAAGATGCAGAAAATAACTATTATGGTAATGAACTTAATATCCTTCACGACGGAACAAATGTAACCACTCTTCAATATGGGGCAAATGACAATAAGGTTGGTCTTGCGGGTCTACCAAGTTCTGGATTTGGAACATATAATGCATACATTTCTGGTGGACTTGTAAAAGTCGACATTATTCCAACTGTAGGGACTGCGGTTACTGCAAATGTAAGTATCGTATCTATTGCTGACAATAGTGCTTCTGGAGTTTCCACATCAAATCTTGTAGTTACTAATCTATCGTCTTATTCCAAGTCTATTACATCTTCAGGAACTCCTGTTGAAAATATTGTTGCATCTTACTCATCTCCATTCAATTCAGAATACTTTATTGTATCGGTAGAGGACACTACAAACAACGAATATGAGATGTTTGAGGTAAATGTCCTTGATAATGATACTGTAAACAGAATTGTAAAATATGGTGATATTAGAACTAATGTAGGTCTTGGAACAGTTGGTGTTACGAATAGTAGTACCGAAACTCATCTCGTATACACACCAAATCCGAATATCAATGTTGAAGTAAGAGCATTTGGTATTTCTCTTAAGAATTTCAACAATATCGTTGGTATTTCTTCAATTGACCTCAATAATAACATTCTATTCTCTGAATACGGAACATACACTGGTACAGAGTTCGATAAAAAGACCTCATTCAAGTTACAATCAAATAATCTAGATGTATTCCAAAGAAGTTTTGTGGGGAACAGTACTTCTGTAGTTAATACTACTGGTAATCAAGTTATTTTGGAAGACCACTTCTTTGTGACCGGGGAGAAAGTTACCTACGATTATGAAAACTCTATTCTATCAACTGCAAACGCCATTGGGATTGGAACGACAAGTGTTGCCGGTGTATCTACTGACAAACTTCCGTCTACTTTGTATATTGTCAAGTATAGTGAAAAATCTGTAGGGTTTGCAAAAAGTGCAACAGATGCATTGAGTGCAGTTCCTGTTGTATTTGACTTAACATCTATTGGTATTGGAACATTCCATAAAATTACCGCAACTAATCAAAATGCTAGAGCATTGTTGGCAATTGATAATATGGTTCAGTCACCAGTAACTGAAGTGAATATTGAAACGCAGTTGTCTGAAAGTATTGTATTTGATGTAGATTTTGATGTTGTTGGAGTTACTTCATTCAAGGCAAATGATTTACTTAAGATTGATAATGAGATTATGCTTGTTCAGAACACGGGAGTTTCTTCTGAGAATAGTCTCAAAGTTCTACGAGCACAGATGGGAACACAGGTTGCATCACACAATATAGGAACCTCAGTTAATTTACTTGGTGGTAACTACAATATTGTTGATAATACTGTTCACTTTGCATCTGCACCATTTGGAGCAACTCCAATTGGAACTACTACTGCAGGACCTGATAATGTAGATTGGACTGGTGTTACCACATACTCAAGTTTCCAAGGTAGAACCTTTATGAGAAGTGGTATTCTTAATGATGACCTTGACACCTATGCGACCAACTACACATTTGATAATATTCAAAGTGGGTTCAATGGTCAGAGAAGTGTATTTACTTTGACTCAGAACGGTGAGAACTTAGTCGGATTTGCAACCAACAAGGCGATCGTATTGAATTCAAATATTCTTCAAGAACCATTGGGGGGTCAGATAACATCTGGCGATTATAGTTTCCTTGAAGTTGCAGGTGTTACGAGTATTACATATCTTGGTGATAGTATCTCATCTGAAGAAGACCCGAATAAAGCTTCAATTCCTAGAGGAGGAACAATTATTTCTGTTGGTTCTACTTCAGGTTCTGGTTTCCAACCATTAGTTGGTGCTGGTGCATCAGTATTTGTCAACTCCGGTACAATTAGCGCTATTAGCATTGGTAATAGTGGTTCTGGCTATAGAACTGGTATTCAAACTAATGTAGGTGTGGGTATTATCACATCTTCTACTGGAGATGTTCGAGTTATTGGTATTGGTACTGCAAACATTGTAGATGGTCATGTAGATAGTATTGACCTTTATAACCTAGGTTCTAATCTTGACTCCGGCAATCCACCCATTGTTGTTATAGACAAACCTCTTGGTTACTCAAATATTCCTCTAGTCTATAGTTCTAATTCTGCACCTGGAGTTGGTACTGGTGCAAGAGTTGATATTATTGTTGGACAAGGTTCTAGTGTTATCAATTTTGATATTGTAAGTGGTGGTTTTGGGTATAATGTTGGCGATAAACTCAATATTGCTATTGGTGGTACAACAGGTATTAACACTGATTCAAGTCTTCCGTTCATTCCGTTTGAATTAAGTGTCACTGATGTATATCGGGATACTTTTAATGGGTTTACTATTGGTGAACTTGAGGTATTTGATAGTATTAATGAGTTGTTTGATGGGTTGGCTACAAAATTCCCACTTACGATTGCAAATCAACAATTTGCGATTGAAGCCAAGAAAGGTTCCAACATTAATCTTGCTCAAGCATTAATCATAACAATCAATGATGTTTTACAAGTTCCTGAAATTTCATATACCTTCACGGGTGGTGGTTATGTAGAATTTACAGAACCTCCTAGAAAGGGTGACACTTGTAAAATTATCTTCTATAAGGGTACTCCAGATGTTGACGTTGTTTTTGTTGACATTCTCGAAACCGTTAAAATTGGTGATACATTACAACTGAAAAATGACATCGCAAAAGGTCAAACTTTTGGTTTATATCAAGACCCAAGAGTAGTGACAGGTATTACCACTCTGGATACTGTAACTACTCTTGCTTACAACGGTCCTGGTGTTACTAAAAATACTGCTCTTGTAAGACCTGTTACTTGGTGTAAGCAAACTGATGATATTACAATTAATGGTGACTTTGTAACCAAGGATAGAATTGACCAAGAACCTTATATTTACCCTACGGCATATCTAACATCTTATGTTGGGTTTACTAGTACATCTGGTTATGTTGACAGTATTATACCATTGTTTAATTCTAGAAGTGAAACAAATCTTTTAGATTATCAAGATAAGGTTGTAATTATTGACCAGGGAAATATCGATGTTGCAACTGCTACGGCATCTACCGGTACTGGTGGAATAATCACATCATTTACGGTAAGTAATGTTGGTGCAGGTTATTCCTACTTAACAACTCCTGTAGTATCAGTTTCTTTACCAGATGAACTCAATGGAACCAGAGCAACAGGTATTGCTTCAGTAACTGGTGATGGTGTAGTATCGATTTCGGTATCTAATGCAGGAACAGGATACACTCAGGCACCTAATGTTCTTATTCAACAACCTTCTATTAGAAGAGAGAAGATTGGAATTACCTCATACTTTGGTGATTATGGTAATATTGTTGGTTATGCACATTCTGACATCAATACTGCTTTTATTGAACTACATATCCCAGAAGATTCTTACATGAGAGATGCATCTATTGTGGGTTTTGCCGTTACGGTTAGTCAATTGAGTCCTGGTGATTTCTTCGTCGTCAATGAATCAAATGTGGGTATATTTACTGACAATAACTTTGATGGAATATACTATGTTAAGAATGCAGAAAATATAACCAAGAATCTTTCAAGTATTGGTCTTGGTGTCACTGTTGTTCGAAGAATTGAGTTTACAAGTCAAGGATATTCTTCTGGTTCTGGTACATTTGATAACTCTCGTATTTTCGGTGAATATACATGGGGTAAACTACAGTTCATAAACAGAGTTCCTACAATGGCTCTAGAATTCTTCCCTGAAGGATATAGTGGATTATCATCATCACCTCTTGTACAAAGATTTGAACCTTTGAAATTCAATAATTATAATGTCTAGATAAATACAAACATAGAAAAAGATTCTGTATAAAAGATGGCATATCAAGGTATTAATACGGGTTCATCTCCTAATAGTGGAACAGGTGACTCACTTATTGAAGGTGCCGAAAAGATTAATAGTAATTTTCTTGAACTGTACAATGTTGTTGGTAATGGTACTACACTAGGTGTTGTTACTGCAACTTCACAGTATAATACAGGTATTGTAACTGCTGTTGGAGGTTTTGTTAGTGGAATTTCTACGCAAGCAGTTAAGATTGATTTCTCTGGAAACCAACTCATATTTAGTGTTGTTGGGGTTGGTTCAACAACACTTACATTATCATAATAAATAAGAAAAAAGTCCGGTAAAAATGGCTGCGATAATTACAGATCAATTACGTATTTTGAATGCGAAGAATTTTGTGGATGATGTCCAGAATTCTTCTAATTCTTATTACGCTTGGATTGGTTTACCAGATCCTGCTGATTTTCAAAGTGACTGGGACTCGAATCCTCCAGCACCCAAGGATAGTTTAGATCAATCCAATGATTATTGGGATACGATGTTGGCTCTTAAGAGAATCAACTCTACTGATGTAAGTCAGGTTGTTAGAAAGATTGTATGGCAGTCTGGAACCACATATGATATGTGGAGAAATGATATTACAAGGGATAACCCATCTCTTCCATCCAACTCATATGACATTTATGACTCAAACTTCTATGTAATGAATAGTGAGTATAAAGTTTATATTTGTTTGTTTAATAATGCAAACCCAGAGAATAGTTACAGAGGTGGTCCATCACTAGACGAACCAAACTTTACTGACCTAGAGCCTAGAGAAGCTGGTAGTAGTGGTGATGGATATATCTGGAAGTATCTTTACACAATCAAACCAAATCAAATCATCAAATTTGATTCTACAAGTTATATCGCTGTACCAACTGATTGGGATACTAATGCATCTTATGCTCCAGTAAGAGAGAATGCTGCAAATAGTGGTGAAATTAAGATTGTAACTATCAGAAATCGTGGTGTTGGTATTGGAACCGCAAATGTTACCTATACCGGAGTACCTATTCTAGGTAATGGTAGAGGTGCGGAAGCTACTGTTGTTATTAACAATGACGCAAAGGTAGAATCTGTTACTGTTTCTAGAGGTGGTAATGGTTATACCTTTGGTACACTAGATTTGAAGAGTGGTGGTGTACCAGATGGAACAATTGCCCCAATCTTTGATGTAATCATTCCTCCTCCTGGAGGTCATGGTGCTGATATTTACTCTGAACTGGGTGCATACAATGTTCTATCTTATGCAAGATTTGAAAATGATACTCAAAACCCCGACTTTATTACTGGTAACCAATTTGCCAGAGTAGGAATTGTAAAAAATCCAACAAACTACAATTCTTCGTCATTTCTTACCAAAGATAAAGCAAGTGCTTTGTATGCACTTAAATTGGTAGGCACTGGTTACAGTGAAGCAGTATTTACTGCAGACTCGTTTGTAACCCAAACAGTTGGTCTTGGTTCTACTGCTGTAGGAAAAGTTATTTCTTATGACAATCAGACTGGTGTTCTGAAGTATTGGCAAGACAGACGAACTGCAGGTTTTAATAGTGATGGAACAAAAAATACTGTTCCTGTATATGGATTCAATCAACTAGAATTTACCGCATCTCCTACTAACGGTGGTACCATTAGCATTGTTCCTACTTCGGGTAATACTTTAAATATTGATGTGAACTTTACAGGTGTTTCAACGGCAATAAATAGTAGGACATACTACTTGGGTCAGGAATTCGCAAAAGGAGTATCAAATCCAGAATCTCAAAAATATTCTGGTGATATCGTTTATGTTGATAATAGACCTTCTGTTACCCGATCCTCTTCTCAGAAAGAAGATGTTAAAGTTATCTTGCAATTCTAAGAGATATGCCACAGGAAACTAATCTAAACGTCGCTCCATATTTTGACGATTTTGATCCTAAACAAAATTATTATAAGATTCTTTTCAAACCTGGCTATCCAGTTCAGGCTAGAGAATTAACTGGTCTGCAGTCAATTCTTCAGAATCAAGTCGAAGACATGGGTAACCATTTCTTCAAAGAAGGTGCTAAGGTTATTCCTGGTGATTTGACTTATGTCAAAGACTTTTATGGAATTCAGATTGAACCCGAGTTTCTTGGTATACCTGTAAGTGTATATCTTGATCAGATAGTTGGGACGATTATTACTGGACAATCGTCAAATGTAACTGCACGTGTTGTAACGTATATCACTGAGGATGAATCAGATAGAGGAACTTATACCTTATATGTTAACTACGAAAACTCATCTTCTGAGGAAGATGTAAGTACTTTTATCAGTGGAGAAGTTTTAACCACAAGTACAAATATTAATTACGCATCGACTTTCATTGCATCTGGTGAAGGATTCTGTTCTACAATCCCCCAGAATGCTCCTGTTATCGGTTCGTCCTTTAACCTTTCACAAGGAATTTATTTCCTGAGAGGTTATTTTGTTGATGTTGCAACTCAGACTCTAATTCTTGATCAGTATAGTAATACTCCATCTTATAGAGTTGGTCTTGATGTTGTTGAGGAGATTATTTCTTCCGATGTTGACCCATTACTGAATGATAATGCACAAGGATTTAATAACTATACTGCACCTGGTGCAGATAGACTTAAGATAACCGCAGTATTGGCTAAAAAGCCTCTCGACAATTTTGATGAAAGTAACTTTGTTCAACTTTCAGAAGTCAGTAATGGTACTCTAAGACTAATCAATAGAGATACTGAATATAATTTTCTAGGTGATGAGTTTGCAAAAAGAACTTTTGATGAATCTGGTCATTATTATGTAAAAGAATTTGTTACTACTGTAAAAAACAGTCTGAACAATGAAGAAGGAAACCGAGGAATATATAATCCCGGCCAAACTACCGAGTCTGGAAATACACCTGATGACAATATCGGAGTCTATAAAATTTCTCCTGGTAAGGCATATGTCAAAGGTTATGAAGTAGAAACTATCGTACCTTCTCTAATTGATTTTCCAAAACCAAGAGCAACTAAGCAATTAAAGAATCAAGGTCTTAATTTTGGTTTCGGTCCAACTATAGCACTTAATAGAGTCTTTGGATCTCCGACTATTGGTATTAATACCACAAATACTCTGAGTCTTAGAAGTAGAAGAGTTGGTTCAAATCAAGAAACTGCACCAGGTAAAGAAATTGGTATTGCAAGAATCTATGACTTTGCACTTGAGTCTGGTTCTTACGACACAAATTTCCCAGACTTAAATGTTTGGGATCTATCACTTTTTGATGTTCAGACATACACTGATATCACACTCAATGAGCCAGTAACACTTAACACATCTTCCTATGTGAAAGGTGAGTCAAGTGGTGCAACTGGGTTCCTTAAGTATTCTGTAAATGCAGGAACAGCAATTACTGCATACAGTGTTGAGGGTGATTTCTTTAAAGGTGAAAGACTTCTATTCAATGGTGTTCTTGAGAATGCAAGATTTGTTACTGAGTCAACTAACTTCTCACTGTCAGATACTAAATCAGTATTTGGTATTGTAGGAACTGGTAATACATTTACTGCGGATATTATTCAGACCCCAGTTTATGATATCGGTAATGCAACATGTTCACCAGAAGTTGGTAATTCTTCAAGAATTTCAATTCCAGTAGATCCGGGTTTCTCTTTTGTTGGTATTGTCACTGTTGGTAACCTCGTAAGATTCTCTAGAACTAATCTGGATACCGTAACATTTACAAGAGTGACTGGAGTTGGTAGAACCAATATTACAGTCGAGGGTGTAACAACAGTTCCCGGTATTTGTGATGGTAATCTTCCTACAGGAAGTAGTGAAGCTATTTCTAATGTACAAATAATTAGTACTAGAGCCCAAAGAAACGCCGGTTCTGGTAATATTACCGATAACGAATCACTGTATAGTGCATTCCCCAAGAGTAATGTCGCATCTGTAGATTTAATTAATTCTGATATTATCATCAGAAGACAGTATAATACAAATATCACATCTAACTCTACTGCGGTTATCAATGCAGGAGATAACGAAGTATTCTTACCCTTTGACGAAGAAAGATATACTTTAATCAGGTCAAATGGTCAGACGGAAGTTCTCACCCAAGATAGATTTGTATTTACTAATGGATTTGCATCAGTTCAAATTACTGGTCTGGGTGCAAACGATGTTAACACTCAACTCATTACTACAATTAAAAAAAGTAATGTTACATCTAAAACTAAACTAAATTCTGTCTCTAACAGTCTTATTATTGACAAGTCAAGTTCATCTGCATCTGGTATTGGTTCTACAACTCTAGATGATGGATTGGTTGCAGGAGATTATCCATTCGGAACAAGAGTACAAGACGAAGTTATTTGTCTGAATATCCCAGATGTGACTAAGATTTATGGTGTATTTCAGTCTGATGATGTAGGAGATCCTACTGCCCCATATATGACACTATCTCAAATGAATGGTGTTAGTGGTACAACTAATGATTTGTTTATCGGCGAGACTCTGACTGGTCAAACTAGTGGTGCTAAGGCAATATATATTGAGAAATTTACAGATACTAAAGTATATTTTATCTACTTAAATAGTTCAACTTTCCAAAATGGAGAAGTTGTATCGGGTAATCTATCTTCAACCAATGGTATTGCAAATACTGTAAAATTGGGTTCCAAAAATATTACCAAAGATTTCAAGTTCTCTAATGGACAGAAAGGTGGATATTATGATTATTCAAGAATTATCAGAAAGGGTTCTGCAGGAATTCCTTCTAGAAGACTGAGAGTTTACTATCAAAATGCCCATTATGATCCTGCGGACCAAGGTGATATCACCACAGTAAACTCGTATAATAATTTTGATTATGCAAAATTGTCCACAGTAAATGGACATAGAAATTCTGATATTATTGATGCAAGACCTAGAGTAACTGATTATACTGTTGTTGCTGGTGCAAGATCACCACTAGAATTTGATGGTAGAAACTTTGCAGATGATGTTGATGGGAATCAACACAGTTCTACCCATATTATCGCTTCTGATGAAGTAATGACTCTTGGTTATGAATATTATCTTCCGAGAGCAGATAGGGTTTATATTGATAAATCTGGTTCTATAAGTGTAATTCAAGGTACTCCTCAGGACCAACCAAGACTTCCTGATAGTATCAGTGGAGCAATGAATATTGCGAATGTTTTCCTACCCGCATACTTATACAATACATCTGATGCAAAAATTAATTTTGTAGAGCATAAGAGATATCAGATGACTGATATCGCTAAACTTGAACAGAGAATTAAAAATCTTGAGTACTACACTTCCTTGAGTCAGATTGAGACAAATACTCTCAATTTGTTTGTAGAAGATGTAAATGGTAATAATAAGTTTAAGTCTGGTATTTTTGTAGATAACTTCTCTTCTCTTGAACCACAAGATTCTACGATTGGTATCAAGAATAGTATTGATACTAAGAAAGGTATTCTAAGACCCTCCCATTACACTACTGCAATTAATCTTCAGCTAGGAACAACTGCAATTCCTGGAATTGGGGCAACTTCTGACGCAAACCAAGATTCCCAATTTGCAGAGATTTTTGGTAATGGTATCAAACAAACAGGAAGAATTATTACTCTTGACTATACTGATCAATCTTGGTTGACACAACCATATGCAACAAGAATTGAAAGTGTCACTCCTTTCCTAATTCAGTTCTGGCAAGGCACCATTGAGTTGACTCCAGATGTTGATGTTTGGATTGATGTCAATAGACTTGAGATTAATAATGTAATGATGGAAGGTTCTTTCCAAGGTATTGCAGAATCTCTTAGCGCAGAAGTCACAACCAATGCTGATGGTTCAAGAACTGGTGTAAGTCCTGTTCTTTGGAATTCATGGGAAACTGTTGGTGTCAATATAGACATGTCATTGTCAAATGTTCAACAATTCCTTCAAGGTGCATCTGATGTAATATCAAATGGTCTTGTAGACAATCTTCTTCGTGGAAGAGATGTTGGGGTTGACCAGATCATTGATGCAAGTGATGCAATTGTCAATAATATTTCTGCAAGGGGTGGAATTACACAGGATCAACAAAGATCTGGAACACAATTAACAGTTAATGAAGTAATTGAGACAGAATCTCTTGGAGATAGAGTTGTAAGAAGAGATATCATTCACTTCATGAGATCTCGAAATATTGAAGTTACTGCAACAAAATTCAGACCTTACACTAGACTTTATTCATTCTTTGATCAAGTAGATGTCAACAAGTTTGTTGTACCTAAGTTGATTGAAATTGAAATGACTCATGGTGCATTCGTTATCGGTGAAACTGTTAATGGTAGATTGAATGACGGTGGTTCTAGAAGAAATAATTCTAGTTCTGTTCCACGTATCGACTTTAGAGTTGCAAAGTCTGACCATAAGTACGGTCCATATAATAATCCAACAGATCTATATGATCAAAGTCCATATGATAGAAACGTTTCTGTCAATTCTGTTTATTCAGAATCGTCTAGTACTGTAAACGTAGACACATTCAGTCTTTCTTCTGAAGATTTTCCACAGTTTAGTGGTTACATCACAAAGGGAATGATTCTGACGGGTAGGACTAGTGGTGCTCAAGCAAAAATCACTAACGTAAGACTTATCAGTGATACTGTTGGTACTCTACAGGCATCATTCAGAGTACCTGATGGTGCAAATAATGCCAACCCAACGTTTGAAACTGGTAGGTCAAGATTTAGACTTACCAGTAGTAAGATTAACAGTCAAATTGAAGGGGCAACAACCACTGCAGGAGAGGGAACATTCTATTCACAGGGTAATGTAGATACTACTCAAGAATCAACACTCTCTTTGAGAAATACTACTGTTGAAACTGTAGACTCCAGTCAATCGAGAAGTCTTGGTAATAATTTCACATCTAATATCGGGCAAAATTTTATTACCAATGTTATACGAAGACCAACTCCACCACCTCGGCCGCAAAATAATGCACGAGACCCTCTCGCACAAACATTCCGTGTTGATGATGAGACTGGAATTTTTATCACCAAAGTCAATGTATTCTTCCAGTCAAAAGATGCAAACACTCCAGCAACTTTCCAGTTGAGAGAATGTAAACTTGGAACACCAACAGAGACTGTTCTTGCTTTCTCTGAAGTTGATATTGAACCTGCAGACGTAACAGTCAGTGATGATGGTTCTGTTCCATATACTATTACATTACCATCTCCAGTATACCTAAACGGTGGAACTGAATACGCTATGGTTCTACTGTCACACTCGGTTGAGTGGAGAGTATGGATTAGTAGATTAGGTGAGGCTGACGTAAGAACTGTAGACCAAGAGGCTGGTCAGATTCTTGTAACAGAACAACCTCTTCTTGGTTCTTTGTTTAAATCTCAAAATGCTTCAGTATGGACTCCAAGTCAGTATGAAGACCTTAAGTTTGAGATGTTTAGAGCTTCGTTTAGTCCATCTGGTAACGTTCAGTTCTTTAATCCAAATCTACCCACATCACTTTCACAGATTGATCCAACTGGTCTCTCTATGAATTCTAGAGAAATTAGGGTTGGTCTTGGAACTACAGTTCAAGATACTGACCTAACTGTAGGTAATACTGTTAAACAACTCAATATTGGCGCAACTGGTACGTTGGTCGCATTTGCAGGATCTGCAACATCAAGTCTTTCACTTACAAACACTGGTAGTGGATATGTACCGGCAAGTGGTAGTCAATCTTATACTGGAGTTGCACTAACTTCGATTACCGGTAAGGGATTGAATGCTACTGCAAATATTACTATTACTGATGGTTCTGCTACTGCGGCAACTATAAACAATGGTGGTGTTGGTTATGTTGTTGGGGACGTATTAACCCCAGTCAACTTGGGTGGTGTTAATCTTGGTTCTGGAATGCAACTTTCTGTTAATGCAATTCTTGGAAATAACACTTTGATATTGGATAATGTTCAAGGCAACTTTATCGCTAATGCAAGTTACCCACTATACTATGATAACAATAGTGGTATTACGACAGAACTTAATTCTAGTGTTGGTGGAGATGTAATTCCAGTTTCTCCAATAAACGTCGTAACCAATGGTGATTATATTAAGGTGTTCCAAAGAAATCATGGTCTATACTCGAATGTAAATAGACTTGATCTCGCCGAAGTAGCTTCAGATACTATACCAACCGGTCTTGCTCAAGAATATTCGTTCAATTCAACTTCATTTATTGTTCTTGATGGTGGAGAAAGTGAATTCACTACATTTGAAAATATTGGAGTTGGTGCTACTAACCCCGGTTACATTAAGATCGGAGATGAAATTATCAGTTACAATGGTATTAATGGTAGAACATTGACGGGTATTGTAAGAGGAGTAGATAATACGACGATTGCAACTCATGATATGGGAGAACTTGTTACTAAGTATCAATTGAATGGTGTTTCGCTGAGAAGAATTAATAGACAACATCTACTTTCAAATGTCAATGCAAGTGATTTGGTAGAGGCACCTATTGGTTTGGATTACTATTACATCAAAGTTCAGATGAATGTTGGTGGTGTGAATAGAGCACCTGGTAATGCAGATGGTTTCCCACCTTTATACTTCAATGAAAGAACTGTTGGTGGTGGTCCAGATGTCACAGGTTCCTATAACCTACCTTTCTCGTTGATTACACCAAAAGTGACTACAATCACACCAACTGGTACTAATATTATCACTCAAGTAAGAACAGTCTCTGCATCAAGTATTTCTGGAAATCAACAGTCATATGTCGATGAGGGTTACGAACAAATCAATATCTTCAGTAAAAATTACTTCAACTCTCAGAGAATGATTGCATCACCACTGAATGAGTCTCTATATTTGAATAGTGACACATATCCTGGTCAGAAATCATTCTCCATGTTGTTCAGTATGTTTAGTACTGATGACAGATTGAGTCCTGCAATTGACCTGGATAACGCTTCTGTAGTCTTTACTTCAAATAGAGTAAATAAACCAGTTACTAATTATGCATCTGACTTTAGAGTCAATGGTACGGAGACTGACCCAAACTCGTTCGTATATGTTTCCAAGAATATTGTTCTTGAGAATCCTGCAACTTCTCTTCAAGTTATATTGGATGCATACATTTCTAATAACAATGATATTAGATTGTTCTATGCGGTGAATCAAGACACTAAACCGGAAGAGACAGTCTTTATCCCATTCCCAGGATATTCGAATGTTGCAAGTAATGGTGCTATTATTGATATCTCAAACAATAATGGTACATCTGATGTAAAAGTACCTAAGATTGATTCCTATCAACCAGAGCCGTCTGTGAACCTCTACAAGGAGTATAAATTCACAATAAATGACTTAGTACCATTTGGTTCTTTCCGTATCAAGATAGTGGGTACATCGACTGATCAGTCCAATGCTCCACTGATAAGAAACCTTCGTGCAATTTCGTTCGCTTGATATGAAACAGTTGATACCAGTAGAAGGAATGGAAGGTTATTTTAGAGACTCCTCAACCGGAGCCATTCTTAATAAAAATAACCTTGAGTTCCAAGCTTATGTAAAAAATAGGGATAACATGACTAAGGAGAGACAAAGAATTGATTCTCTTCAGAGTGAAGTGTTGTCTCTAAAAGGTGATATGAGTGATATTAAGAATTTGCTTTCAGATATTACATCGATGTTAAGACCAGACTATAAATAGTCAATATAGAAGTTCTTATATAAATGGCTCAGCCTACCACCAGACAAGAATTTACCGATTATGTTTTGAGACAACTTGGTGCTCCTGTTTTGGAGGTCAATGTTGCTGACGAACAGGTTCAAGATCTTATTGATGATGCAATTCAATATTTCAATGAGAGACACTTTGATGGTGTTACCCAGGTATATTTGAAGTATCAGATAACTCAAGACGATGTTAACAGGGGAAGAGCAAGACCACCTGGTGCTCCTCAAAACGAGAGTGGAACTACTGGTATTGCGTCAACATCAGCTACTGCAAATATTGTAGGAACTGCAACAACATTTACATACTATCAAAACAGTAATTATATACAACTTCCACCCTCAATCATTGGAGTGAATAAAGCATTTCAGTTTGGTGGTGGAATGGGACAAGGAATGTTCAATGTCAAGTATCAAATGATGTTGAATGATTTTATTGGTCTCAATGGATGGGGTGCTTCGGGGTATGATTTGACATCGTACTCGATGACGATGAGTTATTTGGAGACAGTTAACTTTATTCTAAACACTCACAAACAGATTAGATTTAATCAGAGAACTGATAGGTTGTATTTGGATATTGATTGGAGTGAGTTACAGGTTGGTGAGTTTCTTGTTCTTGATTGTTGGGCAGCAAATGACCCTAATGAGTATTCGAGAATTTGGAACGATTCGTTCTTGAAACCATATGTAACTGCCCTTGTTAAAAAACAGTGGGGTCAGAATTTGATTAAGTTCCAGGGTGTGAAACTTCCAGGTGGTATTGAATTTAATGGAAGACAAATATATGAAGACGGTCAAGCAGATCTTGATAAGATCCAAGAGAAGATGATGAGTACATATGAACTTCCACCTTTAGATCTTATTGGCTAATACATTATGCTCAACCCATTTTTCCTGAACGGTAGTAAAACTGAGCAGAATCTAGTCCAGAGTCTTGTCAACGAACAGTTGAGGATGTATGGAATAGAAGTCTATTACTTACCCAGAAGGTATGTTACAACGAATACTGTTATCAAAGAAGTTATTCAATCTGACTTCACTAATGCATATCCTATTGAAGCGTATGTAGATAACTATGAAGGATATACTGGTCAGGGAAGTATTCTCTCGAAATTTGGTATTGAAAATAGAGATGACTTACAACTTGTCATTTCAAAAGAAAGATATGAGAATTATATTACACCACTGATTAAAGATGTTCCAGATATTGAACTTTCGACACGACCAAAAGAGGGTGACTTAATATACTTCCCTCTTGGGGATAGGTTATTTGAAATTAAGTTTGTAGAACATGAACAACCCTTCTATCAACTCAAGAAGACATATGTCTATGAGTTAAGATGTGAACTCTTCCGTTATGAAGACGAAGTTATTGATACTGGTATTGAAGATATTGATGATGAGATTGCACAGATTGGTTACATTCAGACACTAACACTAATTGGTGCTGGTAGATCTGCAACAGCAACCGCACAGGTATGTCCAGCAGGTGCAGTGAGTCAGGTAACCATTACCAATATGGGTAAGGATTATGTGACACAACCTCAAGTTGGTTTCTCTTCAGCACCTCCAGGAGGAATTACTGCTACAGGTATTGCATCACTATCTTACAACTATCCAAATTGCAATGGTATAGGTGGTAGAATTTCTGCTATTCATATGACAGATGCTGGTTGTGGATATAATGTTGCACCTTGGGTATCAATAACTGGAGATACTGGTGTTGGTGCAGCTGCAACTACTGGTATTTCTACAGACGGTTCTGTTCGTAAAATCACAGTTACCGATGGTGGTTCTGGATATATCAAACCACCTAATGTTTCTATTGGTTTGACCGCAGGTACCTATCCACTATTCAGTGATACTAATTATTATTGGGATTCTTCTGTTACAACATTCGATTCATTCTACCCATCACCATCTAGATATGCAGTTGGTCTTGCTACAATTAGTGCAGGTATTGTTACAGCAATTTATGTTATTGATGGTGGTTCTGGATATGACACCAACCCAGTCGTAATTATTGATCCGCCGTTTGTCGATAATCCTGATATTAGTGTTGGTGGAATGTTCGTATTTAATGAGATTGTAACCGGTTCTCTATCTGGTACAACTGCAAGGGTCAAGGAATGGAATGGTGTTACAAATATTATGGAGATCAGTATTGTAAGTGGTAATTTTGTTCCACAAGAATATATAACCGGTAGTACATCTGGAGCAAAGTATGTAATTGGTTCTGTAAATACTGATGATTTAGTCACACCATTTGCAGATAATGATAACATTGAGTCAGAAGCAAAAACAATTTTAGATTTCTCAACATCCAATCCATTTGGTATGCCCTGATAAATAGAAGTATATGTCTTCAAAGTAATGTTTGAATATTTTTACAATGAGATCTTTAGATCTGTAATTATTGGATTTGGTTCTTTATTCAATGGAATCCAAATTCAACATAAAGATGAGAATGACTCCACCTTTAGTGTCATCAAAGTTCCTCTTGCTTACGGACCTACTCAAAAATTTCTTGCAAGACTGAAACAGAACCCAGACTTGAATGCACCAGTTCAAATGACACTTCCGAGGATGTCATTTGAATTTACAAATCTGGCATATGATTCCTCAAGAAAATCAACACAAACGCAGACAGTAGTTTATACAAGTTCTGATGGAACAGAGACGAAGAAAGGATATCTTCCTGTTCCATATAACATGACAATCACTCTTTCAATTTACACCAAATTGAATGATGATATGCTTCAAATTATTGAACAAATTGTTCCTTACTTTCAACCAGGATATACCCTTCCTATCAAGTTCTTGGGTAATCTGAATGAAGTAATCAATGTTCCGGTTCAACTGGATAACATTGTTATGAGTGATGATTATGAAGGTAATTTTGATACAAGAAGAGCACTTATATACACTCTGACATTTACGGCAAAGACTTATGTCTTTGGTCCTCTTAAGGATGTTTCTTCGGACATCATCAAAAAGGTTTCTATTGGTTATGTTGCTGGTTCCACCAGTGGTAATTCATATGAAAGAGATGTTACATATCAAGTTACTCCAAGGGCAGTTAAAGATTATGATGGTGTAGTTGCAACTCTACTTTCGGAGAATGTTGATATGGTAGAAACCATCATTGATGTTGATGATGGAACTAAGATTCCAGAGAAGTCATATATTTACATTGGTCAAGAAGAAATGTATGTGGAGAATGTGACAGGAAATAGACTAGTAGTTAAGAGAGCTCAAGATAAGTCACCACTACAAAATCATTTACTTGGAGAGAAAGTATATACAATAACTCAATCGGATAATGAACAAATTGAAGTTGGTGACAATTTCGGTTTTGATGGAAATCTTTTCTGAGGTAAATCATGGATAAGTATGAAAAGCTCAATGAAACTTTTGATGTTGAACCAATAGAGGTAACACCAGAAAAGAATGTTATTGAGAAGAGAATTGAAAGGTATGAAAATTCCAAGGAAGATATTCGTAAAGACTACGAATATACCAGAGGTAATTTATACTCAATCATTGAAAAGGGTCAGGAAGCAATCAATGGTATTCTTGAACTAGCTCAAGAAAGTGAGATGCCGAGAGCATATGAAGTTGCTGGTCAATTAATTAAGAGTGTCTCTGATGCAACTGATAAGTTGATGGACCTTCAGAAGAAGTTGAAAGATGTTAATAAGGAAGAGGAATTGAAAGGACCAACAACCGTCAATAATGCTCTTTTTGTTGGTTCAACTGCAGACCTTCAGAAGATGTTAAAGAATGCAGGTAAGGACCTAAATACTTAAAAAAATACAATGGCTGCTGAATCAGTAAATATACAAATCGACAAAGGTACAGATTTTTCACAGAATTTTGTGATGAAAAATCCTGACCAGACTATTATCGATTTGACTGGTTACACTGGGGTTTCTAAAATTAGAAAATATCCAGAAGATGTACTCAATGTTCAGAGTTTTACTGTAGGTATTGCATCAACTACCGGAACAATTACGTTGTCGATGGGAACTTCAATTACATCGAATTTGACTGTAGGTAGAAACTACTATGATATTCTTGTAACCTCTGGTTCGAATGTAGTATCGAAGGTTTTTGAGGGTTCAGTTATTGTGAATTCAACTATATCTGTGTAAAAATGGATAACTTAGGAGATTTCTTTTCTCTTATTGGTGAAGAGAAGAAAAAAAGTAAAGAAAAGAATAAAGAAATACTTGGGGAGGTATCCCTTGGAGACCTTTTCTCAAGTTTGAGTGAAGAAAAACGGAAGGTTAAAGAAAAAAACTTAAAAAAAGAAAAAGAACTAGATAAAATTAAAAAAGATGCTAAGATTTTTGAAGCATTTTTGTTCAATGAAACCCCGAAGGTAGAACAAAGTGCGATAAAAGCAGTAAAGGTTTTAGAAACTGAACTGGTAAATCTTAAAAGTACATCTTATAAGTCAATTGATAGACTTATGAGAGGGATTAGTGCAGAGTATAATATTACACCAACCAAATTACATAATCAATTTAAAGAAAAACATAATCTTATACCTGATGATTGGGTAAAACAACAGAAGGAAGAAGTAGATACTAGTAACTGGAAGGATGATTATAAACCACTTAAGATAGAAACTGAAGATATTATCACACCAGAACCATTAAAACCAACAGAAGGTCTTGGTAGTGAGATAGTATCTAAAGAAGAAAGTACTATTGATAAAACTCTTGAGATTTTGGAACAATTGATTCCAGAAGAAGAACAACTCAATGAGTCTGAAACTGAGATGGCTCGAATGAAGCGTGAGGTTGGCCAACTTCGTAAGATGTTTTATCAAACCATTCAGAAGGTTGAAGTCCAAGGTGGTGGTGGTGAAGTCAGACTTGAATTCTTGGATGATGTTGACAGAGACAGTGCCAAGGTCAATGACAAAGTACTTAAATATCAAACATCTACTGGTAAGTGGGTTGGTGCTGATGCAGGTTATGCACATACTGCAGGTATCTCCACAACATCAGAATTTGCAACTAACTCAAGTTATGCCCATGTTGCTGGTATTGCAACTTATGCGACCACTGCAGGAGTTGCAACTAATGCACAAGGTCTGACTGGCATACCAAATATTATTGTTAATAGTCTGACTGCACAAAAGGCGGACATCATAAGTAATATCAACATAACTGGTATTGCTACTGTTGGCTTTATTTCAGCTAGTAATGCTACTATTTCTGGTATTATTACTTCACAGAGCTTTGATTCTTTATCAGATAGGCGTGTTAAGGAGAATATAAGAGTTATTGCTAGTCCACTGGATAAGGTTTCCAAGTTGAATGGTGTTCACTTTGACTTCATTAACACCCATAAGCCTTCTATGGGTGTTATTGCTCAGGAAGTTGAAGAGGTATTCCCCGAGCTAATTGCAGGTTCTTTCCCCAAATCAGTGAACTACAATGGTTTGATTGGTCTATTGATTGAGTCTGTTAAAGAGCTCAAAGATGAGAATGAACTTCTCAAATCTAGGTTAGATAAACTCGAAGCAAGATAGAATATAAATATATAATGAACTACTTGATGTAGTTTATTTTGTATGTACATTCAATAATGACATTTATGTAGACCAGATTAGAAGAAAGACTGGCAATAGTACAAACACAAAAATCCAGTTGAATGCTGGACAGATGAAACTTTTTGCAGGTAATGGAACTACTGCAAAAATATCTCTGATATTGTCTCCTGCAGTAATTGAAGTAACAAACCCAGACGCAAGGTCTGTACCATTACCTAAAAAGTTATATAACTCACTAAAATTTTTATTTGTCTTATCTCCTGCTTGAAAAAGGGTATCTCCGGTTCCGTCATTTGGAGCAGTACCGGTATTAATACCAAGTCTCGCCATCTTTATTAGGTATCTGTTAGTATTAGTATTTAGTTATAAATAATAAAACAGAACTCTTTCTTTGATATGCAGGAAGGTAATCTACATAAGTGGTTTAAGGGATCCAAGTCTAAAGACGGTAAGTCTGGTTGGGTCAATGTAGTCACTGGTGGTACTTGTGCTAGTGATAAACCAGGTGAAGGAACACCTAAATGTGTATCTTCTTCAAAGAGGGCCAGTATGACTCCTGCCGAAAGGAAGTCTGCACAAAGAAGAAAGAAAGCTGCAGACCCAAACCAACAATCAAAGTCTGGTGCTGCAAAACCAACTTACGTTTCAACTGACAAACCAAAGAAGAAAATGAAGGAAGAAATGGAAATCAACGAAGCGGACAAAAAGGGTAAAAGTAGTGGTAAGAAGGATGCATGTTACCACAAGGTAAAGGCATCTGCTTCTGTATGGCCTTCTGCTTATGCTTCTGGTCGTTTGGTTCAGTGTCGTAAGAAAGGTGCTGCCAACTATGGTAAGTCAAAGAAGAACGAAGAATTCATGGCTCTTCCAGAATTCACTGACCTTCAAATCAGATGTATGAAAGCCGCAGGTGTTGAAGTAGAAGTTCTTGATGAGAAGTGTTGGGTTGGGTATACCCAGAAGGGTATGAAGAAGAAGGGTAAAAAAGTAGTCCCTAATTGTGTTCCTGTTGGTGAAGGATATGCACCTGGTGATGTAGATCAGAAAGTCGGTGCTGTCACTGCTATTCCTAAGAGCGAACAAGATGCTGCCAGAGCAAGATTACTTGCCAAGACAAAGGCAAAAATGAAGAAGGAAGAAGTTGAGATTGAAGAAGCAACCAGAGTTCCTGCACAGAATGGTAATGTTTACTTGGTAGGTTTTACCTGGAGAGGTAAGTATATGATGATGAAACTCTTCTTCCCTGAAGTTAAGAGACCATCTAGAAAAGAAGTTACTAGTGCTCTTGAGAAGATTTATCCTGGTTGTTATCTTCAAAGATTTGACCTTGCACCATACAACCCAAGTGAGCCTATGATTAATGTAGGTGTCCGTGAAGAAGTAGAAGAACTCGAAGAGAAGTCTGCTGCATGGCAGAGAAAGGAAGGTAAGAACAAAGAAGGTGGATTGAACGAGAAAGGACGTAAGTCTTACGAACGTGAAAATCCTGGTTCTGATCTCAAGGCTCCTCAACCTGAAGGGGGTCCTAGAAAAAGATCCTTCTGTGCAAGAATGGGTGGAGTCAAGGGACCAATGAAGAAACCTAATGGCGAACCCACTCGTAAGGCTCTTGCTCTTAGAAAGTGGAAGTGCTGATGAAAGACTTTAAAGATTTTATACAGGAATCAGTCACTATTCATGGTGACTTTAATGGAACACTCAATGTAGGTGGTGATAATTCTGTCTCTCCAGAACAGCAGGTGGAAGAGAACTATAAGTATCTTGCAGACTTTGTTTGGATGGGTAGTATTTACAGAGTACAGTTAGAACAGGCTGACTCAGTAAGACTACCAACTAATCAGGAATTAGCAGAACAACTTCAAGGTGAATATCCTGGAGCAATTGTTCAAAGAGTATATCCAGTAGAACAAAAACCAACAGTGAAATTTGGTGATGTAAGAAGATATCACCCTGGCAAATTACAGTGGGAAAATTATGGCACAGTGGAATAAGAATACACAAGATTATCTAAACCAGGAGAGAACACTTCACGAAGTTTACATGTGTGCCGACAGATACGGCAACATTGGTGATTGTGGAGTAACTACTGGCACAAGTGGTGGATCAGTTGATGCTTTTGGAAGATCAAGAGTATCGATGCCATATACTCTTGCCGACTATACACACATTTATGGTGAAGAAGTAGAACTTCTTACGAAAACTGTTGGTGCTGGTGCTACAACCGAAGTAAATCCAAATACAGCATCTATTGCATTAATTGTTGGAACTGGTGCAACGGATCAGGTTATTCACCAATCTAGAATGTATCACCATTACATGCCAGGTAAGTCTCAATCTATAATGACAAGTTTTAATTTTCTTGATGTAAGAGAAAATACAACAAAGAAAGTGGGATATTATGATGATAGAAATGGTATATTTGTTCAACAAGAAGGAGACGGAACTGTTTCTGTTGTAAAAAGATCTTTTAATACTGGAATTGCCAGTGATACAGTTGTTAATCAGGTTAATTGGAATTTAGATCCTATGGATGGTACTGGTATTACCAGTATATCTTTGGACTTCACTAAAACACAGTTGTTTGCAACAGACTTTCAGTGGTTGGGTGTGGGTAGGATAAGATGTGGATTTGTTCTGGGTGGGAGAACTATATACTTCCACGAATTCAATCATTCAAATATTGAAGAACATGCATATTGGTCACTTCCATCACTTCCAATTAGATGTGAGATTGCTAATACAGGAGCTGCTGTTGGTATTACATCAATGGAACAAATCTGTTCCACTGTATTGAGTGAAGGTGGATATAAAGAAACAGGTGTTGAATTTGCAGCGTTTAATGGACCAATTACCTTATCAAGAAATACACAAAGCACATTTAGACAATGTGTAGGTGCTATTAGACTATCTAATACATTCAAAGGAATTCCAAATAGAACAACAGTTAGATTGACTGATATTGAAGTATTGAGTGCTTCCACAAGTTGTAGACTTGAGATTTGGAGATTACCAAGTAACGATAATATTACAGGTGGAACTTGGGAAAGTACTAACGATGATTCTGCAGTTGAATATAATGTTACAGCAGGAACTAATTTTACAACAACTGGTGGAGACTTGAAAAACGCATCATTACTTGCTGCAAATAATCCATCAGGAAAACAAGCATCATCCACAGTTGCGTTTGATCCAACCTCGGCTAAAAGATCTTATATTGCACAAAACATTGATGCCGATGATAGTAACATCTTTGCTATTATTGTAACAAATTTGTCTGATAATACTGATACAGATATTTACAATGCATTTCAGTGGAGAGAAACTAGGTAATTTTTATGAGTAATGATGTTTATTTAGGAAATCCGCTGCTGAAAAAGGCGAATACCGCGATTGAGTTTACACAAGAGAATATTGAAGAGTATATCAAATGTAAACAGGATCCGGTATACTTTGCAAATAATTATGTAAAGATTGTGACCTTGGACCATGGTCTTCAGCCATTCAAGACTTATGATTTCCAAGAAAAGTTAATCAATAATTTCCACGAGAACAGATTTAATATCTGTAAGATGCCTAGACAGACTGGTAAGTCAACCACCTGTGTGTCGTATCTACTTCATTATGCTATCTTTAATGATAGTGTCAACATTGGTATCCTGGCAAACAAAGCCACAACGGCAAGAGAACTATTAGCAAGACTGGCTACTGCATATGAGAACTTACCCAAGTGGATGCAACAGGGTATTCTTGTATGGAACAAAGGTAATATTGAATTAGAGAACGGTAGTAAGATACTTGCAGCTTCTACCTCAGCATCAGCTGTTCGAGGTATGTCTTTTAACATCCTCTTCTTGGACGAATTTGCATTCGTCCCAAATCATGTTGCTGATGCATTCTTTGCATCTGTTTATCCTACGATTACTTCTGGTAAATCAACGAAGGTAATTATTGTTTCTACCCCTCACGGGATGAACCACTTCTATCGAATGTGGCATGATGCAGAGAGGGCAAAGAACGAATATATTCCAACTGATGTTCACTGGTCAGAAGTTCCTGGTAGGGATGAAGTCTGGAAAGAACAGACAATCAAGAACACTTCTGAACAACAGTTCAAGATTGAGTTTGAGTGCGTTGGAGGTGATACATTGGTAGAAGTTGAGAAAGATGATGTTATCAGTAAGATGAGGATAGAGGATTTATACAATACAATGTGAGGGCAAATGTATAAAATAAACAACAATATAAAAGTAAAGACACCAACTGGATTTCAATCATTTAGTGGAATACAGAAAGTTTTCAAACCATTTTATCATTGGATTATTTTTGATGATGGAAGTGAGATAAAATGTTCTGATAATCATTCATTTGGGAGTGAAAAGATAAAGGCATCTTCTCTAAAACTTGATGATATTATTCAAGGAAAAAAAGTTGTATATAATGAAATAGTTGAGGAAGGAATATACTTATATGATTTATTGGACGTAGGGGAAGAAAACCTATACATTACCAATAAAATAGTTTCACATAATTGTGAATTCCTTGGGTCTGTTGATACATTGATTGCACCAAGTAAACTCAAAACTCTGGTGTATGATAATCCAATTCAAACAAGTGCAGGACTAGATGTTCATGTTGCACCAATTCCTGACCACGATTATATTGTAACTGTTGACGTTGCAAGAGGAGTAGGTAATGACTACTCTGCATTTATTATTACTGATATTACTACATTCCCACATAGAGTTGTGGCGAAGTATAGGAACAATGAAATCAAACCGATGTTGTTCCCTAACATCATTTTTCAGTTAGCAAAGAAATATAACAATGCATTTGTTCTTTGTGAGGTCAATGATATTGGAGACCAGGTTGCAAGTATTCTTCAATATGACTTGGAATATCAGAATGTTCTGATGTGTGCAATGAGGGGTAGGGCAGGACAAGTTGTAGGACAGGGTTTCTCTGGAACTAAAACCCAACTTGGTGTCAAGATGTCCAAGACTGTCAAAAAGATTGGGTCACTTAATCTTAAGACAATGATTGAAGAAGATAAACTTATCTTCAATGACTATGAGATTATTTCAGAACTGACTACATTTATCTCAAAGAGTAATTCATTTGAGGCAGAAGAAGGTTGTAATGATGACCTTGCAATGTGTCTAGTCATTTATGCATGGTTAGTTGCACAGGATTACTTTAAAGAACTAACTGACCAAGATGTTCGTAAGAGACTGTATGAAGAACAGAAGAACCAAATCGAACAAGACATGGCACCGTTTGGTTTTATGAATGATGGTTTAGATGAAGGAACCTTTGTAGATAATGAAGGAGATAGGTGGTATACCAAGAGTAATGAGTATGATGAGTATGGAACTGCTGCAGGTGGTTGGGAACTCTGGAACTACTAATGGACTTTGATGAGCAACTAGAACTGGGTCATTTACTTTTAAATGACAGGAGATGTAAAAGTTGTGGTGAGTTCAAAAATCTTGTAGACGATTTTTATAGGACAAGAAAGGATAGAGGAGCAGTTCCTTCTTCCTATTCATATGTCTGTAAAGAGTGTTTTATTGAGTATGTAAAGGAGAAGAAGAAAGATAGAACTCCGAAATCAAGGTGGGAATACCCTGATTGGTAGGGTTTACTTCCTGTTTACCCTATCAAAACCGGGATATTCATAAATATTTTTAGTTAAATGAGTAAAAAAGGAGAGAGAAAACATGGCTACTCCTCAACTATCTCCAGGAGTTTTAGTCAGGGAAGTTGACTTAACTGTTGGAAGAGCTGAGAACGTTCTTGACAACATTGGTGCAATTGCAGGACCCTTTTCATTGGGACCAGTAAATGAACCAATTACGATTGAGACACAGCAACAATTCCTTGATACTTTTGGTAAGCCAATTGGAACTGATAGACAGTACGAGTACTGGATGTCTGGAAATTCATTCCTCTCCTACGGTGGTATTTTAAAAGTTGTTAGAGTCGGTGGAGACACCCTTAATAATGGTAATGCCGGAACTCAACAAGCTTCGGAAGCTGTTAGAATTGATAATCTAGATGATTACGAACAGAATCATCAGACAGACTCCAGTTTCTACTGGGCAGCAAGAAATCCCGGTACATGGTCGAACAGTCTGAAAGTTTGTGTGATTGACAATCTATCAGATCAGATTATTAGTGTCGCTACTACTAATCCAGGTGCATCAGGATTTGTTGTTGGTTATGGTGTTTCTACACCAAAGGTTGGAACTACTATCCCAGGTAATGGTTCACTAATTCAGTTCAATGGCAACCTGAAGGGTATTATCACTGGAGTTACCACGGATGCAGTAAACGGAAATAGTTCGATTGAAGTTAAGGTACTTGCAAGGGTTAACCCGACTACAGAATCTACCACAAACATTGGTTTTACTACAATAAGTAGTATTGGAACAGCAGGTACAACAATACTTTCTGTCGATAGTACATCTGGTATTACTACAGGAACGATTTGTGTTACACAGAATAATAGTGGTATTGATGTTGTAAGTTTTGGTTCTTCTACAGTCACATTGTCCGTAGGTATTGCTCAATCTGCATTGGTTGGTACAGCTGTTACCTATCAAACACTGACATCGATTGCAGGAACTGAAACTCCGATTACTTATCAGAATTATAATCCAGCAAATTCATTCTCTGATGGTGATATACTCACTATCACTCCAGGAACTGGTGGAACCCCAACCACTTCTAGTACTTCTACAGTATCTGACTGGTACGATCAACAAACTCTTGGTCTTACAAATTCTATAGTTTACTGGAGAAATGTAGCACCAAGACCAGTATCCAACAGATTTGCAACTGAAAGATCTGGTGCAAACGATGCAATTCACGTAGTGGTTGTAGACGACAGTGGAGATGTTACCGGAGTTCAGGGTAATATTGTTGAAAGGTTTGTATCGTTGTCTAAGGCTTCTGATGCTACTGCTGATGGAGACAATCCTACTAGGACTTACTACAAGGACTTCATTGCAAACAATTCGAAGTTTGCTTTTGCTGGGTTTAACCCATCGAATGCACAAGATACTTATTGGAATACGATTCCAACAGCATCTGGTTTCTCGACTTCCTTCACACCTTATACAAATGCCGAAGGCCTTTGGGGTCAAGAAGCACAAGGTATTAGTTTCTCCTCACTGGGAAATGTAAGTTATACACTGACTGGTGGTGTTGACTATAGTGCCAATAAGGGTATGACTGCTGACCTTGCTGGTCTGTTACAAGGTTACAATCTATTTGCTAACAAAGATGAGATTGCTGTTGATTATCTAATCATGGGTCCTGGACTTGCGGTAGAAAATGAATCGCAAGCAAAAGCAAATCTTCTGATTTCTATTGCAGAACAGAGAAAGGATTGTATTGCGACTATCTCTCCACATAGAGCTAACGTTGTAAATGTAACCAATTCTACTACACAAACAGCAAACGTATTAGGTTTCTATTCACCTCTTCAATCATCGTCTTATGCGGTGTTTGATACAGGTTATAAGTACACTTACGATAGATTCAATAACGCATTCCGTTATATCCCAACTAATGGTGATATTGCTGGTTTGATGGTAAGAACTGCACTTAATGCGTATCCTTGGTTCTCACCTGCTGGTCTCCAGAGAGGTGTTCTGAACAATGCAGTTAAGATGGCATACAACCCATCCAAGAATCAAAGAGACGAACTCTATGGTGCTAGAGTTAACTCAATCATTAACCAAAGAGGTTCTGGTATTGCACTTTACGGTGACAAGACTGCTCTTGCTTATTCTTCGGCCTTCGATAGAATTAATGTAAGAAGATTGTTCTTGACTGTAGAACAAGCTCTTGAGGGAGCTGCGAATGACCAGTTGTTCGAACTCAATGACTCTAACACTAGAGCAAACTTTGTTAACATTGTCGAACCCTATTTGAGAGATGTTCAAGCTAAGAGAGGTGTTTACGATTTCAGAGTTATTTGTGACGAATCCAATAACACTCCAGATGTCATTGACAACAATGAGTTTAGAGCTGATATCTTCCTGAAGCCAACCAAGTCTATCAACTTCGTCACCTTGACGTTCGTTGCTACTAGAACTGGTGTTGACTTCGAAGAAGTAATTGGTACTGTTTGATTATATTAAATAACTACTAGGAGGATCAACTAATGGCAGAGACCAAATCACTTTCACAATTCAAATCCAGATTAGCGGGCGGTGGCGCCCGCCCCAATCTATTTGAAGTTTCAATTCCATCATTCCCATCGGCAATTTCTGATGCATGGGGTAGTGGCGACCAGTCGGAGAATGGAACATTTAAGTTCCTTTGTAAGGCTGCAGCCCTTCCTGCTTCAAATACACCTTCATTTAATGTACCTTTTAGAGGTAGACAATTGAAGGTTGCTGGAGACAGAACGTTCGATGCATGGGAAGTTACAATCATCAATGATGAGGATTTCCAACTTAGAACAGCGTTCGAAAGATGGGCAAACGTTATCAGTAAACTTGATGATGCAACTGGTGTTACCAACCCATCATCATACATGACCGACGCATATGTTCAACAACTCGGTAGAGGTGCTGAAAGATTTGTAACCACCAATGAAGGTGGTCAGTCCGCGGTTCTGAGGACGTATAAGTTCTTCGATATTTTCCCAACGAATATCAGTCAAATTGACCTTGCATATGGTAGTGGGGATCAGTTAGAAGAATTTACGGTATCATTCGATGTTCAATATTATACAATCGGTAACTCACTGGAGTCTTCTGGTAGTGGTGCTGGTGAAGTTTTGATTGAATGATAAATAACTAGGAGATACACTTCTAGTAAATATATTGCAATGGCGAGACTATTTGGTTACTCAATTGAAGATACCGAAAAAACACCGCCTGGCGTAGTATCTCCGATTCCACCCAATAATCAGGATGGATCGGAGAACTATGTCAGTAGTGGTTTTTTTGGTAGCTACGTAGATATTGAAGGGGTATATAAAAATGAGACTGATCTAATCAGACGATATCGTCAGATGGCACTCTATCCAGAATGTGATAGTGCAATTGAAGACATTGTAAATGAAGCAATTGTTTCAGATACAAATGATACTCCAGTATCAATCGAACTGTCCAATCTAAGTGCAAGTGATAATATCAAGAAAAAGGTAAGAGAAGAGTTTAGATATATTCTCGAACTTCTTGACTTTGATAAGAAGGCACACGAAATCTTTAGGAATTGGTATATTGACGGAAGACTTTACTACAATAAAGTCATTGACCAAAAGAAACCACAAGAGGGTATTCAAGAACTGAGGTATATTGACTCAGCCAAAATGCGTTATGTTCGTAAGTTGAAGAAGAAAGGTCCTGATAGTGTTCAGACCGCACAAACCGCATTTACAAATTCTAACGAAACTGCATACGATTTTCCAGAGATAGAAGAGTTCTTCATCTATACTCCAGATGCTCGTACTGGTAATGGGTACGGTGGTAATCCACAGAAGGGAGTCAAGATGACTCGTGATTCTGTTACCTATTGCACCTCTGGTCTGGTAGATAGAAACAAAGGACTTACATTGTCCTGGATGCATAAGGCAATCAAACCACTCAATCAGTTGATGATGATTGAGGACTCACTGGTTATCTATCGTCTATCAAGAGCACCCGAACGCAGAATCTTCTACATTGACGTTGGCAATCTTCCCAAGCAGAAAGCAGAACAGTATCTGCGTGATGTCATGATGCGTTATAGAAACAAGTTAGTCTATGATGCAAACACTGGTGAACTTCGTGATGATAAGAAGTTCATGTCTATGATGGAAGACTTCTGGCTGCCTCGTAGAGAAGGTGGTCGTGGTACTGAAATTACTACACTTCCTGGTGGTCAGAACCTTGGTGAAATTACTGACATCAACTACTTCCAGAGAAAGCTTTATAGAGCATTGAATGTTCCTGAGACCAGAATTGAAGGTGAAGGTTCTGGTATGTCACTGGGTCGTTCTTCAGAAATCTTGAGGGACGAAGTTAAGTTCTCCAAGTTTGTTGGAAGAATGAGGAAGAGATTCTCTGATATGTTTAACGACATGTTGAGAACTCAACTTATATTGAAGAACATTGTGACTCCTGAAGATTGGGAGTACATGGCAGACCATATTCAATATGACTTCCTGTATGACAATCACTTTGCAGAACTTAAAAATGCAGAGTTGATGACAGAGAGAATCAACCTGGCAACACTGATGGAACCATATATTGGTAAGTATTACTCTTCTGAGTATGTAAGAAGAAATATCTTCCGTCAGACTGATGATGAGATTATTGAGCAGGATACGTTGATTGAAAAAGAGATTGAGAATGGTATCATTCCCGATCCTAATGCAATTGCAATGGATCCTGAAATGGGTGGTGCACCAGGAATGGGTGGTGCAATTCCACCTGATATGGGTGGTGGTGATGCAATTCAATCACCAGAAGTACCCAAAGATCCAGCGGCTCCAAAAAACCCAGCCGGTGGTGTAATCTAAATAACTTTTAACGTAATTATTAATTCACATGGATGACCTTATGGACATGCTCGTCAAAGATGACGAGTCTGCATCACAAATCAGTGATAAAATCAAAGACATTTTGTTTGCAAAGAGTGCGGAACAGATTGAAATTGTTAGACCAAACGTTGCTGCATCAATTTTTGATGAGTCAGTTTCTGATGAAGAAATTGAATCTGAGACAGAAGTATACCCTTCTGAAGAAGAGTAATACTAAATACTTTATAAGTAACTATTGTAATTTAAAATAATGGGCGCATTACGACCAGTAGGAATCAATACTACTTTAGCAACTAGTAATTCTTCAGCTCAAACAGCAGCAATTGCACAGCAATCTGATACTCTCAGAGTCGTAGCAATAGGAACAGGAATTCACGTTGCATATGGTAATAATCCAACTGCAACTACTTCAGACTTCTTTGTATCTACAACGGATACTTCAGAGATTTCACTTGGACCTGTAGCTTCTCAAAGAGTTGTTGCATATACCAAAGGAACTACTACAACTCTAGATTTCCCTGAAGGGACTGGATGTCCTTTTGGTGTAGGAGAAGCTGTATCGTTGACTGTTACTGGTCAAGCTGCATTTGATTTTACACATCAAAACGTTCTATCAGTGAATAATACTGCCGGTGTTGGTGGATTTTTTGGTACAAGATGTGTTATTGATTATAACTCATCATCTGTTATTGGAGACTTTACTTCTAACTACGCAACATTGAGAAGGTCAATTAAGGTAGCTGCGGTTACTACATCTGGAACTGGCACAGCTCAAATCCAACAAGTACAAACATCCTGAAGATCCATGCAACTTATCAGAGAAGAAATCGAAACAGTTGATTTTATCGTCGAAGAAAAGAACGGTAAAAAGAGTATGTTCATTGAAGGTATCTTCCTTCAAGGTGACATCTGTAATCGTAATGGAAGAATGTATCAGATGGAGGGCTTGAGAAAGGAAGTCCAACGATACACAGAAAACCATATTGAGTGTGGAAGGGCCCTTGGGGAACTTGGACACCCAGATGGTCCAACAGTTAACTTGGATCGTGTCAGTCACAAAATTGTTTCACTCAAAGAAAGTGGAACAAACTTCATTGGTAAGGCCAAGATCCTCTCAACCCCAATGGGTCAGATTGCACAATCACTTATTGGTGAAGGTGTCAAACTGGGGGTTTCTTCTAGAGGCATCGGATCACTGACTAAAACTAGAGATGGTATCAACGTTGTTGGTTCCGACTTTATGTTGGCCACTGCTGCTGATATTGTAGCAGACCCTTCTGCACCTGATGCTTTCGTTGAAGGTATCATGGAAGGTAAGGAATGGATCTGGGATGGTGGCATCCTTAGAGAACAACAAGCCGCCAAAACTTACAAGCATATTAATACTCTTGTCACACAAAAACAATTGGACGAACAGAAACTTAATCTGTTTAACGATTTTTTAAACAATCTGTGATAAGAATAACAAATTATAAATAAATATAGATTATACATAGGTTAATCGGAGTAAGTTCAAATGTCTCGTGGAGATTTACAAGAAATGGAGCAATCTAAGACTGCTGTGAATGCGAACGCAAAACCTGCTGAGGGTATGCCGAAGCTTTCAAATCCTGGCGAAGGGTTGTCTGGTTCATACGAAGATCTTGGTGGTCCTACCCCTGAGAACTATACCAATGACCCTGACGGTCCTGCAAAGCTCAAAGAGCCTACGATCAAAACAGTTAGTGATGTAGTCAATTCAAAAGCTGCTAAAGCTGATGCAATGAAGAAAATGGCTAAAGAAGAAATCGAATCTGTAGAAGAAGAAGTTCTTGAAGAAGAAGAGATTGTTTCTGAAGACGAAGGCATTGACATTGAAGAAGATGTAAACGCACTTCTCGGTGGCGAAGAGCTCTCCGAAGAATTCAAAGAAAAGGCTAAGGTCATCTTTGAAGCCGCATTAACCTCAAAAATCAAAGAAATCCAGGAAACCCTGGAAGTTCAGTTTGAAGTCAAACTGGACGAAGAAAGAGAAACCCTTAAAGAATCTCTTACTGAAAGAGTTGACTCTTATCTTGAGTACGTCTGCGAAGAGTGGATGAAAGAGAATGAGTTGGCAATCGAACATGGTCTCAAGACCGAAATGACAGAATCCTTCCTCTCTGGAATGAAGGGTCTATTTGAAGAACATTATGTAACTATCCCTGAAGAGAAATATGATGTTCTTGAGAGCATGGTAGACAAACTTGATGATATGGAGACAAAACTCAACGAGCAAATCGATAAGAATATCGGCCTGAACAAGCGTCTTGCCGAATCAGTTTCTGATAATATTCTTGATAACGTTTCTGAAGGCCTTGCCGCTACACAGAAAGAGAAGCTCGCTTCACTAGCTGAAAGTATTGAGTTTGAAAGTGAAGAAGAATATCGTGAAAAGCTGGAAACTCTGAAGGAGTCATACTTCTCTAGAACTCCAACTACAAAATCTGAAGCTCCCCAAACCCTTTCTGAAGGAGTTGATTCAACTCCTGCTCCTGTTGGTTCCAGCATGGAAGCATATCTCAGAACATTGGGTGCATTCAAAAGCTGAATTTAACATTCATTCAAACAAAACTAACTATTAGGTAAAAGCAAATGTTTCAATCTGAACATCTGCAGGAAAAGTGGAGTCCACTTCTCGACTATGAAGGCCTTGATCCAATCAAGGATTCACACCGTAGAAGCGTAACCGCAGTCCTGCTCGAGAACCAAGAAAAATTCCTCCGTGAGGAAGCAGCATTCAGTCAGGGTATCAACCTGATGGAATCCCCCACTAACTCTGCAGGTAGTAACCCTGCTGGTTTCAGTGGTAGTGCAGCCGCAGCTGGTCCTGTTGCTGGTTTCGACCCCGTACTGATCTCCTTGATCAGACGTTCAATGCCTAACCTGGTCGCATATGACTTGGCTGGTGTTCAACCAATGAACGGTCCTACCGGACTTATCTTCGCAATGCGTTCTCGTTACGAGAATCAGAGTGGTACAGAAGCTCTGTTCGACGAGGCAAATACAGCATTCTCTGGTCAGGATGACGGTTTCAACCTAGAAGGTGGTTTCTCCGATGGTCCTGTCGGTTTTGGTACCACTGCACAAAATGGTGCTAACCCTTCTGTACTGAACCCCGTTGGTACTGCAACCACGAACCCCTCACCATATAATGTTGGTCAGGGAATGCAGACTGGTGATGCTGAGAATCTCGGCACTGGTACCGGTGATCAGTTCAACCAGATGGCCTTCTCGATTGAGAAAGTCACTGTAACTGCCAAGTCTAGAGCACTCAAGGCTGAGTACTCCTTGGAACTGGCACAAGACCTTAAGGCTATTCATGGTCTGAATGCAGAAGCCGAACTGGCTAACATCCTCTCTACTGAAATCCTTGCGGAAATCAACAGAGAAGTTATCCGTACCATCTACAAAATTGCTGAGCAAGGTGCTGTCACCAATACAGCTACTGCTGGTATTTTCGACCTTGACGTTGACTCTAACGGTCGTTGGTCTGTTGAGAAGTTCAAAGGTCTTCTGTTCCAAATCGAGAGAGACGCTAACGCGATTGCTCAAAGAACTCGTAGAGGAAAGGGCAACATGGTTCTGTGTTCCGCAGACGTTGCTTCCGCACTGACCATGGCTGGTATCCTTGATTACACCCCAGCACTCAACGCTAACTTGAACGTTGATGACACCGGTAACACCTTTGCTGGTACAATTAACGGCAAGTTCCGTGTCTACATCGACCCCTATTCTGCTAACCTCACCTCTGCTAATGCATCTGGTGGTAACCAGTACTATGTCGTTGGTTATAAGGGTTCTTCACCTTATGACGCAGGTCTATTCTACTGCCCATACGTTCCTCTTCAGATGGTTCGTGCAGTTGGAGAGAACACCTTCCAGCCCAAAATCGGCTTTAAGACGCGTTATGGTATGGTTGCAAACCCATTTGCAGAAGGCACTACAGTCGGTCTTGGCCGTCTCCGCCTCAACTCCAACCGTTACTACAGACGCGTTGCAGTCAGAAACTTAATGTAAGCTTCGGCTTCATCAGTTTATCAAGACCCCTTTACAGGGGTCTTTTTTTATGGGTTTTTTCTAAATAGGATTATCACTAAAATTACACCATGAAAATTCTAAAATGGTTTGCAGGAGGAGTTGGTGTTATTATTGTAGTAGGGCATCTGGGTATTGTTGGCCATCTACTCAATAAAGAAGGACCTAAAGTAGTTAAGACAGAAACTCCAAGGATTGACTATCCTCCTGTAGGTGATTATTCATCTTATACTGTAAAAGTAAATCCAGATGGAAGTTATAGTGTAGATTATAAGAGACATGATCCTACAGTTCTAGGTTCTGACACATATGTCGATAAATCTAACGGAGTATTTGGTATTGGTGGTAGATCAACGACTACAAGAAGTAGACAATATGTTCCTGGTACTCAATCTGAGACTCATACAGGAGTAGATGGCGAGGGAAAGCCTGTAAGATCGGAAGAGTGTATCAAGGCGGAAGGTGGAGGAGAGTCAAGCGGTGCTCTGGTGGGAGCTAGTGTCGCCACTAGTATAGTACCATTAGTTACAAATATTCCTTATATTGGATTCTTAGCATCTGGTTGGTTACTTATGTTGGGTCAAGATGTAGGTTCATCTGTCGGTAGTGAAATAGCATCAACAATAAAGGGTTGTTGATAAATAGTATATAAGATGTTATGTTGTTAAAATCAAATAATAAATGACAAACTCATTCGCAGGACAAGTTACCGATAGAAACTTTCTACAGGCTACTGGATTTAGATTTTCAGTAGCAAGAGCTGATAAGGTTGGTTTTTTCGGTAACGCAATTAATGTTCCTGGATTTACACTCGGTTCTCCAGATCAACCTAGTTATCTCAAGATGATACCTAGAGTTGGTGATATCTTAGATTTTAATGATTTAAGAATAAGATTTTTGATCGATCAAAATCTTGAGAACTATATGCAAATCCAAAACTGGATGAGGGGTCTTGGGTTTCCAGATAGTCTAGATGAGATTTATAAGTTTCAAAACTCTTGGGATGTACCTAAAGAAGAACGAAGTGAGATTAACTTAACTTCTGATGGAACTCTGACGATACTCAGTGCAATAAATACACCACTGTTTGTAGTCAAATTCTTAGACATGTTTCCGACTAGTCTTTCTGACATCAGATTTGACTCAACATTGACTGATGTGGAATACTTGACAGCTGATGTCACTTTCAAGTATCTTAACTATACTATAGAACCATTTGATTGTTGTTAAATGATTGACTTGACTGGAATCCAAGAGATGTGGGAAAAGGATTCTAAAATTGATATTGATAACTTACATACAGAATCCATAAACATTCCCGTTTTACACGCAAAATATTATGACATATATAATAACCTTATGTTACTAAGGAAAAAAGCAGAACAACAGAAGAAGAATATTCGTCACGAAAGATATGAATTTTATTCAGGTAAGGCAGATCCCGATGTTTATATCGAAACTCCTTTTCCCAAAAAGATCCGAGATAAAGACACTCTTCAAAAATATCTTGACGCAGATGAGAAACTCTCAGGAGTTTCGTTGAAGATTGACTACTACGAAGTTATGCTCAAATATATAGAAGAAATTTTAAAACAGATAAGTAATAGAACATATCAAATTAAAAATAGTATAGATTTTATGCGATTTAGTTCTGGAGCAGGGTAATGGATGATGAAGGTTACTATCATATAGAATTACCCATAGAAGGTATTCGTCTGATCCATACCGGTCTATCACAAGCAGTTGAGAGATGGCCTGGAGGTGATCCGACAGAACAATTAGATTTAATTATGATGAGAGATAATTTCTATAAGATTATGTTAGAACATAGGTTTGACAATATGTAATAAATAATAGTAACTGAAAAGTTACATTATGTCTCATTTGATTATTGAGAAGGTAAATGAAGTATATCTAAAAATAACAACTGAACCGCATGTTGAGCATGAGTTGCGGGATAAATTCAGCTTCGAGGTCGAGAATAATAAATTTATGCCCCAATACCGTAGTAGGCATTGGGACGGGTATGTGCATTTATATAATATGAAGACCAAGCGAATTTATGTTGGTCTATTAGATAAAGTTGTAGCATTCTGTGAGACTGCAGGATATACATATCAATTCGAAAATAATAAGTATTATGGACCACCTTTTGAAGTCAATGACTTTGTAAGTAAGGGTGGAGTAAAGGACTATATGCAGTCCATTGCACCCTCCATAACGCCAAGAGACTATCAAGTAGATGGTGTATTTGATGCACTGAGATATAACAGAAAATTACTGATTAGCCCTACTGGCTCTGGTAAGTCATTTATGATTTACTGCATTGTAAGATATTTTGTTGCCCGCAAAAAGAAAGTATTATTGGTAGTCCCTACAACATCTCTGGTTGAACAAATGCAAAAAGATTTTGAAAGTTATGGTTGGGATGTTGCAAATCACTGTCACCGTATCTACGCAGGGCGTGAGAGGGTCAATACAAACTCTGTAACTATAACTACCTGGCAGTCTGTATATCAGTTAGATAGAAAGTTCTTTGAACCATATGAGGTTGTTATAGGGGATGAGGCACATAACTTCAAATCTAAGTCTCTTATCAGTATCATGGATAAGTTACATCATGCAAAGTATAGATATGGGTTTACAGGAACTTTAGATGGCTCACAGACCCATAAATGGGTGTTAGAGGGGTTGTTTGGACCATCATATAAAGTTACTGGAACAAAGAAACTCATTGATGAAGGTCATCTTGCGTCACTTGATATTCAATGTTTAGTCTTGAAGTATCGACCAAAGAGGTTTGATACATACGAAGATGAGATTCAGCATCTCATCTCTCACGAGATGAGAAATAAATTTATTACAAATCTTTCCTGTGATATGAAAGGTAATACTCTCGTCTTATTCAGTCGAGTTGAATCTCATGGTGCAATTTTATATGAGATGATAAATAATAAGGTAAGTGAAGGAAGAAGAGTATTCTTTATTCACGGTGGTGTAGATGCCGAAGATAGGGAACAAGTCAGACTCATTACAGAATCACAACAAGACGCTATCATTGTTGCATCATATGGGACATTTAGCACGGGGGTAAATATCAAACGACTTCACAATGTGATATTTGCCTCTCCTTCTAAATCAAGAATCAGAAACCTTCAAAGTATAGGAAGGGTATTGAGGAAAGGCAAAGATAAAGTGAGTGCTAAACTTTATGATATTGCTGACGATTTTACGATTAACTCAAGAAAAAACTATACACTAAATCATTTTATTGAGAGGATTAAAATTTACGTATCTGAACAGTTCAACTACGATATTTTAACTATTGATATAAAAGACTAAACAAGGAGAGTATATGCTTGAAGACGATTTCTTTGCCACCATAAAACTTAAATGTGGTGATGAGATATTTGCCAAGGTAGCAGCATCTGATGAAGATGATAGAACTATGTTACTGGTATCAAATCCTATTATGATAGAACCTGTGAAGAGTAGAGGTTCTATTACTGGATATAAGTTTGAACCATGGTTAAAGACTTCCCATGAAGACTTATTTGTAATTAATCTAGATGATGTTCTTACGATGTCTGAATCAGAGAATCTTGAGATGATTATGAACTATCAAGAGTACATAAGAAAATCTACTAAAGGTAACTTTCATAAGTTAGATAGAAAGATGGGTTACATTTCTAGTGTCCATGATGCTAAAGAAGTTCTAGAGAAACTCTATAATCTCTAAGAACCTATAGCTTATCTATCAACCGGGACAAGCCTAGTCTATACGACATTTGTATTCTTGTCAACTCTTGTCGAACTGATAAAGTCATGTTATAATAAGTACAACACATTATTCGGGTTAAAGACTTGAAACCATTATGCCAAAACCAAGAAGTACAGAACACTATGTAAACAATAAGGAATTTCTGAATGCTCTTGAGAATTACTTTGCACAGGTTGCAACAGCAAAACTCAATGACCAACCCAAACCAGTTATTCCTAGGTATATTGGTGAATGTTTCCTGAAGATTGCAAACCATCTATCATACAAACCTAACTTCGTGAACTACATGTTCAAGGATGATATGATTTGTGATGGTATTGAGAACTGCGTAAGATACATTCATAACTTTAATCCAGAAAAGTCAAAGAACCCCTTTGCATACTTCACTCAGATTATCTACTATGCATTTCTGAGACGTATCTCTCAAGAGAAAAAGCAACTAGAAATTAAAAACAAGATTCTTGAGAAGAGTGACTTCGATGAGGTCTTTGATTCCAATGAACTTGACAGTGGTAACTATTCCGACTATAACAGTATTAAAGATGCAGTGCATCAGAAACTGAGAGGTGGTTGATTATGAATGGAAGTCTTGACCCAGAAGAGCGTATTCTGGATAAACCAACTATCAACGAACTCGTTGCTGGTTATGTAGAAAAACTTGGTTGGTCTGTAGATGATGAGATTACTGTAGAACTCGGTGGTACTCAAATCTCAGGTATTGATGTTGGTGAAGAGTATAACAGAAAGTGGCAGTCACCTATCGGTACTCGTAAGTATAATAAAGATTGTTTCATCGTTATCAAAAACCAATCACGTAGAGACCTCACCAAATCACAACCTTTAGACAGAGAACACAAACCTCATCATGCAAGTAGCGATAATCAGCGACACGCACTACGGCGCTCGTAAAAACTCTAAACTCTTTCACGATTACTTTGAAAAGTTCTATCAAGATGTCTTCTTCCCTACACTAGAAAAGGAAGGTATCGATACTGTAGTACATATGGGTGATGCATTTGATAGTCGTAAGAGTATTGAATTCAAAGCACTAAAGTGGTCCAAGAGAGTTGTGTTTGACCCTCTTAAGGAACGTGGTATCAAAATGCATCTTATGGTTGGTAACCATGACGCATATTACAAGAACACAAACGAAGTTAATGCAGTAGACCTTCTACTGAAAGAATATGATAATGTTGAGGTTTATTCTTCTCCTACAGAGGTGTCATTGGGTGGTCTTAAAACTCTCTTTATTCCTTGGATCAATGAAGACAACCAGAAAGAAACCGATAAGATTATCAGTAAGACCAAGTGTTCAGTCGCAATGGGACACCTTGAGCTCAACGGGTTCAAAGTCAATAACCAAATCGTCATGGACCACGGTCACGACAGTAGATCCTTTGATAAGTTCGAAAAAGTATTCTCGGGACATTATCACACTCGATCCGACAATGGGACCGTTTATTATCTCGGTAATCCCTATGAAATGTTCTGGAGTGATGTCAAAGATTCCAGAGGTTTCACTCTTTTTGATACAGAATCTCTAGAACACACCCCTGTAAATAATCCTCACAGACTCTTCTATAACATCTATTACGAAGACACAGACCATCAAACATTCAATACCACAGAGTATGAGAATAAGATTGTCAAGGTTATCGTAAGAAAAAAAAGTGACATCAAGAAGTTTGAAAAATTTATTGACAAACTTTATGCAACTGGTGTTGCAGACCTTAAGATTGTAGAGAACTTTCAACTCATTGAGAGTGAAGAGTTTGAAACAGAAGAATCAGAAGACACTATGTCTATCTTAAGTAGATATATTGATGAGTCTGAAACCGAGTTAAATAAACCATTGATTCAGTCCCTGATTAAAGAGATATATCAGGAAGCATGTGAGGTTATTTGATGTACATTATCACAGTCGTAGGTAAGGAAAAAGAAGGAGCATATTCTGTTATTGATGAAGATGGGGAACAGGTTCTTTATATCTTTATTCAGGAGGATGATGCAACAAGATATTCTATGCAATTAGAAGAACTTGGTTATCCTAAAATGACTGTGTTAGAAGTAGATGATGAAGTAATGATAAAAACTTGTGAAATGCACGATCACCGTTATACTGTGATTACCTCCAATGACATTGTAATTCCACCTGACGAAGAATATGATAACCTTTAAGAAAATCTCCTGGGCCAACTTTTTAAGTACCGGTAATCAACCAACAGAAGTTATTCTTGATGAGACTGCAACCACACTTATCATCGGTGCTAATGGGGCAGGTAAGTCAACCATCTTGGATGCACTTACCTTTGTTTTGTATGGAAAAAGTTTTAGAAAAATCAATAAAAATCAACTTATCAACTCTACAAATGATAAAGGTGCACTCGTAAAAATTGAGTTTGATGTTAATAGTGTAGAGTGGAAAATTCAAAGAGGTATCAAACCAAACATTTTTAAGATTACTCGCAATGGTGAGGAGTTAGACCAATCACACTCTGCTATAGACCAACAGAAGTGGTTAGAACAGAATGTTCTCAAGATGAACTATAAAAGTTTCACACAGATCGTGATCTTGGGTTCTTCTACCTTTGTACCCTTTATGCAACTGTCTGCATCTAGTCGTAGAGAAGTTGTGGAAGATCTTCTCGACATTAAAATCTTCTCATCGATGAATGACTTAATCAAATCCAAGATTCGTGTTATTCGTGAAGAGACGAAGACTCTACAGTTGAAGAAAGAGTCGATTCAAGATAAAGTCGATATGCAAAAAGACTTTATCGATAAACTTGAGAGTCAAAGTAAAGACGACATTACCGTAAAGACTAATAGTATTAATTCTATCAATACTGAAATCGAAACTTTGTTCAAGAAAAGTTTGACTGAAGAAGATAGACTTGCAGAACTCAATAAATCTTTAGAAAACTTTGAAGGAGTTCAACAAAGACTTCGTGAGTTTGGTAATGTCAAAGGTAAATTGTCACAACGAATACAGACTATTGTAAAGGAACATAAATTCTTCAGTGAAAATACGGTTTGTCCCACCTGTGACCAGGAAATTGAAGAATCATTCCGTGTAAATAGAATTATTGATTCTCAAAATAAAGCAGAAGAGTTGCGTGAGGGGTATGAACAACTCCAAGGTGCAATTAAAGACGAAGAGTTGAGAGAATCACAATTTAATCAACTCACCAAGGACACTACAAAAGTACTTAATGAAATTTCTTCTTTCAATGTACAGATCTCTAGCTTACAGAAACAGGTTAGGGGACTGGAATCAGAAATTCAAACTGTTACCAGTCAGATCCAGAACAGAAATACTGAGCATGAAAAGTTAGAAACATTAAGAAGTACCCTTGATCAAACATATGATGAACTTACTAAACGGAAAGAGAATATTTCCTACCATGATTTCGTATATAGTCTTCTTAAAGACGGTGGAGTCAAGGCAAAGATTATTAAGAAGTATCTTCCTCTCATCAATCAACAGGTAAATAACTACCTTCAGATGATGGACTTCTACATTAATTTTTCATTGGATAGTGAATTCAATGAGAGTATAAAATCTCCAATACATGAGGATTTTACTTATAGTAGTTTCTCAGAAGGAGAAAAACTCAGAATTGATTTATCCCTCCTCTTTACCTGGAGAGAAATCTCTAGAGTTAAAAACTCTGTCAATTGTAATTTACTATTACTCGACGAGGTTTGTGATAGTAGTCTGGATGGAAGTGGATCAGATGACTTTATGAAAATCATTAGATATAATCTAAAAGATGTCAACGTCTTCGTAATATCTCATAAGGAGGGATTGGAGGATAAGTTTGATCAAGTCATTCGATTTTCTAAACATAAAGGATTTTCAAGAAAGGAATAGTTATATTAAGACTATACAAATGTTAGTAAACTAACACAAAGTATACTATATAATATATTGATACGGAGAATACCATGAAAGATCTTTTATCACGGAACGAACTAGCATCTTGGAAATGGGACGAAAAATCAACTAACGAGGAGACACGAGATCAAGTCACAGATTACTTTCAATGTATTTCCGATTGTGAAATTATCGATAGTACCGCAAGGAGGTTCTGTCGTCACATTCTTACCGAATAAAAACGATCAATGAGTTTAAAACCAAAGTCCCCTTCACCTAATAAGTGGAGGGGATTGATGTATGTGCCAATAATAGAACTGTACACCCCGTCCATTTTTTGGTCGGGTTTTGTTATATACTATGTCTATCGGAAACGAAATGACTATGGTCAACTATGAAATCAAATCACAACTTGCAAAACTTCTTGCCACTGAAGATATTTTAGTTGAGAATCGTAATATTAAAACTGCACAGTTTGATGTAGAGAATAGGGTACTGACTCTTCCTATGTGGAAAAGGGCAAGTGAGAGTGTCTATGATATGTTGGTGGGTCACGAAGTTGGGCACGCACTTTATACAGCTAATGAATGGGATTGGGAAGATAGAGTTCCTCAACAGTTTGTAAACGTGACCGAAGATGCTCGTATTGAGAAACTGATGAAACGTCGGTATCCTGGTCTAGCAAAGAGTTTCTATAAAGGTTATAAAGAACTATCTGACCAAGACTTCTTTGAACTTGGGGATAAAGATCTTGGAGATATGAATCTTGCTGATCGTATCAACCTTTACTATAAGATTGGTAACTTCATCAATGTACCTATTGATGATGGTGAAGAGAAAGATATTCTAGACATTGTAGGTAAGACAGAAACTTTTGACGAAGCAGTTCTTGCAGCAGAAGTTCTTTATAAGTATTGTATTGGTGAGGTAGAAGAACAACAGACAGTTAAAAATGTACCTACCACTCAAAACAGAGAAGGTTCTGTTGATAGTGAACCGGAGAAAGAAGAAACCTCTGGTACTGAAACACCAGAAGTTTCAGGTTCTACAGAAGGTTCTACCGAAGGTTCCAGTGATGATACTGTTAAGGAAGAACCTCAAGTTCAGACAGACCAAACTTTCAATGAAGGTACTCAAGAACTCAATGGTATAACTGAACAGGGTAGAAATCCTGAATACCATGAGGTTCCTGAAGTTGATGTAGAACAACTTATCATTTCAAATACTGAATGTCACAAAGAGATAAGTGAACACTGGACAAAACTGTCTACTGAAGAAACTTATTGGGACGAGTACTCAAGAACATACCGTAAAATCCAAGCAACAGATTTTACCTATGTTGACAGTGAGTATATTAAGTTCAAATCATCTACTCAAAAAGAAGTCAACTATCTTGTAAAGGAGTTTGAATGTAAGAAGTCTGCAGATGCATACACACGGTCTCTGACTGCAAAGACTGGTGTATTAGATTGTACTAAACTTCATACCTACAAATACAATGAAGACCTATTCAAGAAGGTAAATGTACTACCTGACGGTAAGAATCATGGTCTTATCTTTATTCTTGACTGGTCAGGTTCTATGGCTACTACTCTTCTTTCTACCATAAAGCAACTCTTCAATTTGATTTGGTTCTGTAAGAAAGTAAATATTCCATTCGATGTATATGCATTCAGTAACAACTACATCGAAAACCGACATACAGAAAAGCGGTACACTCAAAGTGTTAAATTTGAAGATATCGAATATCAAGATGTGAAAGATAACATGTTGGTAGTTTCTCCTGACTTCAATCTTCTTCACTTCTTTACTAGTGACACAAGAAAGGCAGAACTTGATAAGCAGATGTTGTCTTTGTATCGAATCGCATATTCCTGTTCAATGAATGTAAACTATGAACCTCCATTGAACTTCTCTCTTTCTGGTACTCCATTGAATGAAGCAATTGTTTGTCTTCATCAGATTATTCCTCAATTTCAAATGAAGAATAAAGTTCAAAAAGTCAATACAGTTATTCTGACTGACGGTGAAGCCAATCACTTACCAGTATTCAGAACTTGTGATTACATGGGTGGTAAGATGTCTATTGCTCGAATGAGTCCTATTGATTATATTCGTAATCGTAAGACTGGACACACTTATAAAGTTCCTAGTCAATACTATGAATTCACAGAACTTCTATTGAAAGACTTGAAAGAAAGTTTTCCTGATGTAAATCTTATCGGTATTCGTATTGCTTCTAATTATGAATTCAAACCTTTCTTACATCGGTACATGGAAGTGAACGATGAACTTATGAAAGTTGTTCGCAAAGAAAAGTTCTATGAGATTAAGAACTCAGGTTATACTTCTTACTTTGGTATGTTAGATACTGGTCTGAATAATGACATTGAATTTGAAGTTGATGAGGGAGCATCTAAATCAAAAATCAAATCGGCATTTGCCAAAAATCTTAAGGCTAAGTCTCTAAATAGAAAAGTACTTAGTCAATTCGTCAACCTGATCTCCTGACCAGTTTGACAACTGTCCCAACCACCCACCACTACGGGTGGTTTTGGACTATATTAGCTTTGTTGACCACACCACATACATCATGACACTATCAAAAGAATACGTAGTCACTTCTCTTCAAGCACTGTACGGTGAAAATGTTACTTCTGGTGACCTTCGTGCCTGGTGTTCAATGAATGACTGTAATTATCAGACTGTAACTAAAAAACTAGACGAATATAAGACTGGTCGGGGTAAGTGGAATCTTACCGTTCAAGAACAACTAGAACAAACCTATCAAGCAACTCCTGCAACTCCTGCAGTCGAACAAGATCTCATTCCTGTAAAAGATAATACCTTCGTCAAGTTTGGTAATTTTACAGACATCAAAAAGATTATTCAGTCCCGTCTGTTCTATCCATCATTCATCACGGGTCTTTCTGGTAATGGTAAAACGTTTTTGGTTGAACAGGCTTGTGCTCAACTCAAGAGAGAACTAATCCGTGTCAACATTACTATCGAGACTGACGAAGACGATCTTATTGGTGGCTTTCGTCTTGTTAATGGCGAAACTGTTTGGCATAACGGTCCAGTCATCGAGGCTCTGGAACGTGGAGCAGTGTTGCTTCTAGACGAAGTTGACCTGGCATCTAATAAAATCCTATGTCTTCAATCTATTCTTGAAGGTACAGGTGTTTTCTTGAAGAAGACCGGTAAGTTTGTACAGCCCAAGGAGGGATTCAATGTTATTGCAACTGCAAATACTAAAGGTAAAGGCAGCGATGACGGTCGGTTTATTGGAACTAACGTTCTCAATGAGGCATTCCTAGAACGTTTCTGTATTACTCTTGAGCAAGAATATCCAACGGCCAAGACTGAACAGAGAATTCTAGAAGGGATTGCTTTAGACCTTAGTATTGAAGACCGACAGTTCTGTAAGCATCTCTGTGACTGGGCTGACATCATTCGTAAGACATTCTATGATGGTGGTATTGAAGATGTTATCTCGACCCGTCGTTTGATTCATATCGTCCGTGCTTATAGTATCTTTGGTGACAAGAGTAAAGCAATTCAAGTCTGTATAAATCGTTTTGATGAAGAAACCAAGTCTTCTTTTTTAGAACTTTACGATAAAGTTGATGTAGATTTTGAGATGAAAGTTGACAACAAGGAGGATAATTGATAGAATGACCGCATGGAGTTTATTATATGATCACATGAATTCTTTACCAGAGGAGGGGTACGAATGGACCCCTCTTGTTTCTAATGAGGACAAAATTGAATTGACCGAATCCAAAAAAGTTGAACCAAACCTTAGTGTTAGTAGTAGACCATGGAAGTATAATGAAGAAGAGATTGTAAGAGAACTTCTTCAGTATATTAGAGGGACCTATAGTCAACACTATGCTGTCAATGACCAGAACATTCAAACACTGGATTTCATTGAGGCTTCTCATGGTGACGGGGAGGCATTTTCTAGAGATAACATTCTCAAGTATACTTCCCGTTATGATAAGAAGGGGACCCCAAAACGTGACATTATGAAGATTATTCATTATGCTGTTCTTCTAATGTTCTTTCACAACAAAAACTCTCAAACTACTAGTAACTACGAAACATTTTAATTATGAAACTATCTGAAAGCACTGTATCACTTCTGAAGAACTTCTCTTCTATCAACCAGTCTATCTTGATCAAGAAGGGTCAGAAGCTCCGAAGTATTTCGGTCATGAAGAACATCCTGGTTGAAGCTAATGTTGCTGAAGAATTCCCTAAAGACTTTGGTATCTATGACCTGAACCAATTCTTGAATGGTCTGTCTCTTCACTCTTCTCCAGACCTTGATTTTGAACGGGACCAGTATGTTGTCATCAAAGAAGGTAAGTCACGTTCGAAGTATTTCTTTGCAGACCCATCTGTAATTGTTGCTCCACCTGAGAAAGAGATTACACTTCCTTCTGAGGATGTATGTTTTGAACTGACCAGTCAACAACTTGAGAAACTCAAGAAGGCTGCATCAGTTTATCAACTTCCTGACGTATCTGCCATTGGTGAGAATGGTGTCATCAAACTTGTCTCTCGTGATAAGAAGAACGACACTTCTAATGACTTCTCCATCATTGTTGGTGAGACTGATACTGACTTTGTATTCAACTTCAAAGAAGAGAACCTGAAGATTATTCCTGGTAACTATAATGTAGTTGTATCTTCTAAACTGTTGTCTCGGTTTAGTAATCAGAACATTGACGTGACGTATTTCATTGCCATGGAGCCGGACAGCACATTTGGTTGATTATGACTGACTGGACAGAACAATATGGCAATCTTCCTGACTCTGAGTTAGATAAGATTGCAGTTCTTCGTGTCATGGAATGTACTAATGGTGTTATCCAATATGCATTCCGTGATGGCTTAGACCATGCATTACCGATCGAACAAACCCGAGAGGTAATGAAATTTAGTATGTCATGTATTAAGAACATGGCAATACCTCTCAGAGAAGAGACTATTACCTTTCTACCAGAAACTGAAGAACTCATGCGTCAAGCAAGAGAGTTCTATATCAATGGTGTGAAGAAAGGTAGTGATAAGGACTATGCTGAGTTTATGAGAATTTCTGAAGCCACTGCACAAGTATGTGGAATGGAAAGGATTGTAACAGCATTGAAACTCTTGGAAAAAGAGGTTGACGTTTTTCCTGAAGGCACACTAAACTGGGGTGTGCAATACTTGATGCAATTTTTTAGTAATGAATATCTTCGCGACTTCTTCGGATCCATGGCAGAGCGCCAGGGTTCTACCTGACAAACATTGTGTGAAGATGCCCCTAGAGACATGTCAGATGCTCGCTATCGTCTGTTCAGACAAGTGGGGTCATGGGTTCGGTACCTTACCCAAGGCCGATGGGACCCCATACAACACAGAGAAGGGTGCCTTCCGCAACCACCCCTGTACCATCTGGGCTAGGGAGTACGTGATGAACTGGCAGTGGTTACTTGCACATGGGTTTGCTCTTTGTAGTGAGTATGCCGCAAGGTATGGTAAAGTACACACATGTTTCACTACCTTGAATGCTGCAAAGGAAATCCTACCAACTGGAGATCCTACCGGTAGGTCTGGTAAAGAAACAACTCCTTTTGTTCGTGCAATGCCTGAGGAGCTTAAGTTTGATGATAGTATCTCGACATTTGATGCTTACAAGATGTATATTGCATCTAAACCATGGGTCAAAGATAATTATCTGAGACTTCCACATCGCAAACCTGATTGGATATGATAACCACACTGACTGTAGATGACGATGGTTTTCTAACATTCACTGAAGAAATACTACAAGAAACTGGATGGAAAGAAGGAGATATGTTAGAATTTATTGATAATGGTGATTCTTTTATTATGAGGAAAGTTGATGAGTGACAGAAAAGATTTCGTATGGACAGAATCGTACAGACCAGAGACTATCGAAGATTGTATTCTTTCTGATGGGATCAAGAATACATTCAAACAATTTGTAGAGAAAGGTGAAGTCCCCAATCTACTTTTGTCTGGTCCACCTGGATGTGGTAAAACCACAGTGGCCAAAGCCCTTTGTTATGAATTAGGAGTAGATTATTATGTCATCAATGGATCTGATGAAGGACGATTCCTTGATACTGTCAGAAACAATGCGAAGAATTTCGCTTCGACCGTCTCACTTTCGTCAAGTTCTAAACACAAAGTCATTATCATTGACGAAGCTGACAACACAACCCCAGATGTACAACTCTGCCTACGGGCGTTTACTGAGGAGTTCATTGGAAATTGTAGATTCATCTTCACATGTAACTACAAAAATAAGATCATTGCTCCCCTCCACTCTCGATGTGCAGTCATCGACTTTACCATTAAGGGAAAAGAACGACAGGAACTTGCAGCCAAGTTTTTCAACCGTCTCAGGGCTATACTTGAGACAGAGAGTGTGGAATACGATCCGAAAGTACTTGTAGAACTCATTCAGAAACACTTCCCTGATTGGAGACGAGTTCTTAATGAACTTCAACGATACTCCGTAAGTGGTAAGATTGATACAGGTATTCTTGCAGCATTTAGTAACGTCAAAACCGACGATTTATTCCAAAGTCTCAAAACTAAAGACTTCTCTAAAGTCAGAAAATGGGTCGTTGATAATCTGGACAATGATCCTAGTGTGCTTATTCGTAGTATTTACGATGCTATATACACACACTTGGAAGGTTCTGGGATTGCTGCTGCTGTCCTCATTATTGCTAAGTATCAGTTTCAAAGTGGATTCGTCGCGGACCAAGAGATAAATATGTTGGCTTGTCTCACAGAGATAATGGTAGAATGTACTTTCATTTAGGGTCTGTATTTTTCTAACTTCTTACCATAGGTAGTTATTAAATAGTAACTGTCTCCGGTTAGATTTATACATTCTTTGATTGAATTGTATATTGTTCCTTTATACTCAACTCTCCAAAACTTTCCATACATTTTCCCCTTCCGGGTATTTCTGAGTTTCTCAATAGTTTCGGATGAGTGTTTTTTACCTTTATTCCAGGGAACTCTGTTACCTCGCATCTCTCTTTGTCTTTCTGATGCCTGTTCTCTTATGAACTGATACATAGAACCAGATTTGGTTTTGCCCTGATGGGACATATTCCAGACAGCATACCACATCTTCCTTTTATCATTACCTTCGGTCATTTTATACAATAACAGATGTAAAATGTAATGGACCCGTGGCGACACTCCAACTATATTGTCACTACTATCAGTACCTCCCATGCTTCTGGGCAATATATGATGTCGCTCAACAAGACCAGTTGATTGACAACCATACTTATCTACGATAGACTGATAGATACTTGAGTAATTCATTTACGAGTGTAAATTCAAAACTATTTATTATTATACCACATTACGAGTGTGAGTTTAAATGAAAAAGATAAGATACTACTTTAGAGACTCTGTGTGGAAAGAAGATTCTCCGAATATAGGTTCAAGGGCAGCAAGTCTCAATCGTTCTCTCAGAGAAATTAATAGTAAATTAAGAGTCGATGTTCATCATCAATATGTCACTGTTTTGGATGAAATTCCACCAGACAATCTTTTAAGTTACAATTTCTTAGAATATGTAAAATGTGAAGAGATTGATTTTGAGTATGAACAAAAGGTTACTAAACTCAAACCAGGTCCTGTAAGGGGTCAATTAAATTGGAAAAGTAGTAATAGAGGTCCTGTTAGATTAAAACCTTCTCTAAAAACTAAAAATGAAGGTCCGATTAGAGAATACAAGAAAGTGAAGGAGGATGGATTCACAAGGTTAAATAAACCCAAAAATGGTCCTCCTAAAGGAACGATAGTTGGAATTTTTACTGGAGTGTGAATTCAAATGACAAGTATTCCAAGTAGAATTGGTATGACCATGCTTATGGTCTACTGGTTAGTTATGGGTGGTATGGCCATCAACTTGTATTATCACAACACAAATATTGAACAAAATTATGAACGTTAAAGTATTTCGTATGTCTTCTGGGGAAGATGTAGTTGCAGAGGTCCTTGAAGATAAGGATGAAAGTCTTATTGTTATGAATGCGATTGTTGCATTCAATCAAGGTGATGGGCAACTTGGTTTCGCACCTTATGCTCCTCTTCTAAAACGAACCGAGAAAGAACTAGAAATTAGTAAGAAGTGGATTGTCTATATTGCTAATGTAAATGATGAACTCGTTGAAAAATATGAAGAGATGTTCTCTCCAATCGCAAAACCAAGTTCAAAATTGATTCTCTGATATATGACTACTGAATTGAAGGATTGGTTGAACTCAATCAACTTTACCAAAGAGAATCTTATCGAAGAAGATTCAACTCTTGTTAAAGAATATCCCCCCTTTATTATTAACAAATGTTTGTCAGGTCACTTGGATTGTGTCTTGTTTGCTAATGAAATGAATAAGTATCATTTCCTAGATAAAGATATGCAATATAATTTTTATCTAAATATATTGAGAAAGAGGAAGAGATTCTCTCCTTGGCTTAGAAAGGAAAAGGTATCAGATTTAGAGTTTGTTAAACAATACTATGGTTATAGTAATGAGAAAGCATCTCAGGTACTGAAAATACTATCTAATGAACAAATTGAATTTATCAAACAACGACTTGACACTGGTGGAAAAAAATGATTCTTTAAAATAGTTTTTTTATAAATAATATAAGGAACTATTTTAAATATGAAACTAAATCGGCAAAAAATAAAATATGGGAAACTTCCATTAAAACAAGACCTAGTAGAGTTATATGAAACTCATACACTACAAGAAATTGCCGAAGTTTATCAAACCACCAAAACTAGAGTTAGAAAATGGTTTGATGCTCTAGAAATACAAAAAAGACCACAAGGCGGTGGAAATAATAGGAAAGTAATTGATTCCGTTACAAAAGAAGAATTGCTTAATCTAATTAATTCTAAAAAAACAAATAAACAAATCGCAAATTTATTAAAATGTTCTGTGAGTAATGTTTGTAGACTTTTGAATTATTATAATTTAGGTAGACAAAACAATACTACACACTATAAAAAATATTGTAATAAAGTAAGAAGATTGACTGAAAAAACTTATGTTAAATATCAAAACATAATTAATCCAAATAATTATCCAAGAACATTATGTGGAGTTGAAGGTGGTTATCAAATAGATCATAAATTATCAGTAAGATTTTGTTATGATAATAATATATCTGAAGAAGTTTGTTCTTCTATAGATAATCTCCAAATGCTTGAATGGTCTAAAAACCTAAATAAAAGATATGTAAATAATTTTGAGGAAAATTATGTCAGGTGTAAATGAACCAATTGTGAAATGGTCTCCAGATATGATGATTGAAGTTTTGTTGAATGAACCTGATGATTTTTTAAAGGTTCGTGAAACTTTAACTCGTATCGGAGTCGCATCAAGAAAGGAGAAAAAATTATATCAATCTTGCCATATTCTTCATAAGCAAGGTAGATATTATCTTGTAAGTTTTAAAGAACTTTTTGCATTAGACGGAAAGCACGCTAATCTTACTATTAACGATGTTCAGCGTAGGAATCGTATTACTAAGCTTCTTGCTGATTGGGGACTCATTACGATAGTCAAAGAAGATTCAATTCTTGATATTGCACCACTGAATCAGATTAAAGTTCTGTCTTATAAGGACAAACAAGAATGGATTCTAGAACAAAAATATAACATTGGTAAAAGAGGTAAGACTGAAGAGTCTGAATAAATAAGTGTGAGACTCCTTTCGTGCGGTCTCTACAAAAGTCGGAAACCCTTATAGGTAGATACGGTATATACCGTATCTACTTTTTTTGTTTCGTTATAAATATATCGGATGCCGTAAGGGTCCACACAACACAAACTCGCTTTAACAAGGAGCTCAAAATGACCAATCTAACGAAGTATAATGCTGCGGATTTGGATCAGTTAATGCATCAGATTACCAGAAATTCTATTGGTATGGATGATTACATTACTAGAATTTTCAACGCATCTACTCAAAACTATCCTCCATATAACGTAGTTCAGGTAAATAGTACTGAAACACGTCTAGAAATTGCACTAGCAGGATTTAAAAGGGAAGAAGTAAATGCTTACACCGAGTATGGAAAACTTTTTATCAGGGGGGAAAAGGAACCATCTGACGAGACAGGGACGTTTATCCACAAGGGTTTGGCTCGAAGAAACTTTGAGCGATCCTGGACCCTCGCTGAAGACACCGAAGTCTCCAACGTCGTATTTGAAGACGGACTTTTATCAGTGACCCTTACAAAGGTTGTACCAGAACATCATCAGCGTAAAGAGTATCTCTAAATAATAGAGGGCTACCTTGTAAATATCGTCGTCGCAGAGGGGTAACTGTCCACTAGCAGTTGACACCCCTCTTTTTTATTGGTATAATTAATTTAGGAAAATTGTAAAAAAATGACCGTAAAACTTTTACTTCTGAAGTCTGGGGAAGATGTAGTCGCAGACATTCAGGAAATGGTTCTTGAGGAAAAGGTAGTTGGTTACTATCTTAAGTATCCTTGTAGGGTAAAACTTGTTGCTGATATGAGTCAGACAGAAGGTAATACTAAAGTTCCATCTAAAATTCAACTTCAACCATGGATGCCACTAAGTTCCGACAAAGTAATTCCTGTGGTTTCTGACTGGGTAGTTACAATTACTGAACCAGTGAATCAACTAAAAACAATGTACCAAGATGGAGTAGACCAGTATGAAACTAGAGAATCTCAAAGTGTTAGTTCTGATGAATCAACAGGTTCTATTAGCACAGATTGAAGAAGTAACCTGTGAAATTGGTGAACCTGACTGTAAAATGACGGAACCATTTATTTTAAGTGATGACTTGACCATGACATTACAACCTTGGTTAATCAACGTCACAACTGAAAACGTCTTTATGATTCACTCGGACAAAATCTTGACGATTACGGAACCCAATAGTAAACTGAGAGACAAATACGAGAGCCTGGTGAAGGGTTGCTAGGATTTTCAATCAGGTAGATGTATCCCATATTATTTAATCTGTTATTTTATTTATGTCGTTAAAGTTTTATACGAACATTCAATTGGTTGGAGACAATGTTCTCGTCCGTGGTTATGAAAATGGTAAGAGGGTTATGTTCAAAGATGAGTTCCAACCAACTCTCTTTGTTAACTCCAACCGAGAGTCAAAGTATAAAACACTGGAGGGAGAAAATTTAGAACCTATTATTCCAGGTTCTATTCGTGACTGTAGAGAGTTCTACAAGAAGTATGATGGTGTAGATAACTTCAAGATTTATGGTAATGATAGATATGCATTTCAATATATCTCAGAAAAGTATCCCGAAGATGAGATTAAATTTGACATTACAAAGATCAATCTGATTACGATTGATATTGAGGTTCAGGCAGAGAATGGATTCCCTGATCCAGACTCTTGTTCTGAAGAGATGTTGACTATCTCTGTTCAGGACTACACAACCAAACAGATTACAACCTGGGGTAGACATAGATATACTCCATCCCAAAGTAACGTAACTTATTACCACTATGAAAATGAGATTGACATGCTCAACTCATTCATTGCCTGGTGGAATCGAAACCCACCAGAGATTGTGACTGGATGGAATGTAAAACTGTATGATATTCCATACTTGTGTGGAAGAATCGATCGTATAATGGGACTCAAGAAGTTAAAACTTTTGTCTCCTTGGGGTATTGTGAGTCAAGAATCTGTCTTTATCAACGGTAGAGAGTTCAATACATTTGATATTGCTGGAGTCACTACTCTAGATTACCTTGAACTTTATAAGAAGTTTACTTATAAGGCTCAGGAATCTTATAGACTTGACTACATTGCAGAGGTAGAACTTGGTCAGAAGAAACTTGACCACTCTGAGTTTGATACCTTCAAAGACTTCTATCGTGGTAACTGGAAGAAGTTTGTAGACTATAACATCGTTGACGTGGAACTTGTTGACCGTATGGAAGACAAGATGAAACTGATTGAGTTGGCATTGACCATGGCATATGATGCCAAGGTGAACTATGTTGATGTGATGTTCCAAGTTCGTATGTGGGATACCATCATCTATAATTATCTCAAGAAGAGAGATATTGTTGTACCTCCTAGAGATAGAAGTGAGAAGGAGAAGAGGTACGAAGGTGCATATGTAAAACAACCTATTCCTGGTGTCTATGACTGGGTGGTGTCGTTTGACTTGAACTCCCTGTACCCTCACCTGATGATGCAGTACAACATCTCACCAGAGACCCTGGTGGAGGAGAAACATCCCTCTGCAACCATTGATAGGATCTTGAATAAAGAGATTACCTTTGAGATGTATAAGGACTACGCAGTGTGTGCAAACGGTGCAATGTTCCGTAAGGACATCAGAGGGTTCATGCCTGAGTTGATGGAGAAGATGTATGCAGAACGTAAGATTTATAAGAAGAAAATGCTCCAAGCCCAACAGGAGTATGAGAAGAAACCTACCAAACAATTAGAGAAGGATATTGCCAAATTCAATAACTTCCAGATGGCTCGTAAGATTGCATTGAACTCTTGCTATGGTGCAATTGGTAATCAATACTTCCGTTTCTTCAAACTTGCTAATGCAGAAGCTATCACGCTTTCAGGACAAACATCTATTCGGTGGATTGAGAACAAGGTAAACGGGTATCTAAATAACCTATTACAAACTCAAGACACGGATTATGTCATTGCATCTGACACTGACTCAATCTATATTAACTTTGGACCTATTGTTGATAAATTTCTTTCTAGTAAGTCTGATAATAAGGTTGAGGTTGTGTCCATACTTAATAAGATCTGCGAAGAGAAGTTGGAACCTTTTATTGAGGAGTCTTACCAGGAACTTGCGACGTATGTAAATGCATATGACCAGAAGATGCAGATGAAACGGGAGAACATTGCAGACCGTGGAATATGGACAGCAAAGAAGAGATACATTCTCAACGTGTGGGATAGTGAAGGTGTAAGATACTCAGAACCTAAACTGAAGATTATGGGTATTGAGGCAGTCAAGTCATCAACACCTGCACCATGTAGGAAGATGATTAAGGATGCTCTTAAGTTGATGATGAATGGGACTGAAGATGAAGTAATTAACTTTATCGAAGACTCTCGAAAAAAGTTTAATAAGATGCGACCAGAAGACATTGCATTCCCTCGTTCAGTATCTGATGTAAAGAAACATAAGAGTCATTCAACTATCTACGGTAAGGGTTCTCCCATTCATGTTCGTGGAGCACTTCTATATAATCATTACATTAAAGAGTGTGGATTGACCAACAAGTATTCTTATATCAACAATGGTGAAAAGATTAAATTTATCTATCTCAAGACACCAAATATTATTAGAGAGAATGTAATCTCGTTCATTTCAGATTTCCCTAGTGAGATTGGTCTTGACAAATACATTGACTATGACCTACAATTCAGCAAAGCCTTCTTAGAGCCACTCAAGACTATTCTTGATGCGATTGGATGGCATGTTGAGAAAACTGTAAACCTTGATTCATTTTTTGCCTGATGGACTTCTTACGCGATATTGTAAAAGAGATTGGCGATGAGTACACACAACTTGCCTCAGACATCGACGAAACTGAAACCTATGTGGACACGGGTTCTTACGTTCTTAATTCACTGGTCTCAGGTAGCATATTTGGTGGTGTTTCTGGGAATAAGATTACTGCCATTGCTGGTGAGTCTTCTACTGGGAAGACTTTCTTTAGTCTCGCTGTGGTTAAGAATTTTATGGATAGTAATCCTGACGGTTACTGTTTGTACTTTGACACTGAGGCAGCAGTTAACAAATCTCTTCTTTCAAGTCGTGGGATTGACTTAACCAGACTGGTTGTTGTGAATGTCGTAACAATTGAACAGTTTAGACAGAAGGCACTACAGGCTGTTGATATATATTTAAAAACACCAGAAGACGAACGTAAACCTTGTATGTTCGTGTTAGACTCTTTGGGTATGTTATCCACAGAGAAAGAGATTACTGACGCACTGAATGATAAGCAAGTTCGAGACATGACTAAATCTCAACTTGTCAAAGGTGCATTTAGGATGTTAACATTGAAACTTGGTCAAGCAAACATTCCAATGATTGTTACCAATCATACCTACGATGTTATTGGTTCTTACGTTCCTACAAAAGAAATGGGTGGTGGTAGTGGTCTCAAGTATGCCGCTAGTACTATCATTTATCTTAGTAAGAAGAAAGAGAAGGATGGAACGGAAATCGTTGGAAACCTTATCAAGGCAAAGACTGCTAAGTCGCGTTTAAGCAAGGAGAATAAAGATGTCACTATTCGTTTATTTTATGATCATAGGGGTCTTGATCGGTACTATGGTCTACTTGAGTTAGGAGAGCTTGGTGGACTATGGAAGAATGTTGCCGGACGGTATGAGATGGACGGTAAGAAAGTCTATGCCAAGGTGATCCTGAAAGACCCAGAAACATATTTCACCCCAGAGGTGATGGAACAATTAGATCAAATTGCACGGAAAGAGTTTAGTTATGGAGAAGGTTGAATTTCTTGTACTCAAGAATTTATTACATAATGAAGACTTCTTAAGAAAATGTATTCCCTTTATCAAACCAGATTACTTCCAAGATACTAATCAGAAGATTGTATTTGAGGAGATAACTGACTTCGTAAATCAGTATAATGACGTTCCGACTCAAGAGATTCTTTCTATTGAGATTGAGAAGAGAAGTGATATCAATGAGTCTAACTTCAAGGAAGTTACTCACCTCATTAGTTGTCTAGAAAACGAACCAACCGACCATGATTGGTTGTTAAATACTACTGAAAAGTGGTGTAGAGAAAGAGCCATCTATTTGGCTTTGATGGAATCAATTCAGATTGCAGACGGTCAGGATAATAATAAAGCTCCCGATGCAATTCCATCTATTCTTTCTGATGCACTTTCTGTAAGTTTTGATAATCATGTTGGTCATGATTATCTTCTAGACTACGAAGAGAGGTATGAGTCTTACCACAGAAAAGAGAATCGGATTCCATTCGACTTGGACTTTTTTAACAAGATTACAAAGGGTGGTCTTCCTAATAAGACACTCAACATCGCACTTGCTGGAACTGGTGTTGGCAAATCCTTGTTTATGTGTCATATGGCTTCTTCTGTTCTTCTTACTGGTAAGAACGTATTGTATATTACTATGGAGATGGCTGAAGAGAAGATTGCGGAACGTATTGACGCCAATCTTTTGAATGTAAATATTCAAGACATAGGTGAACTTCCTAAACAGACTTTTGAGACGAAGGTAACAAACCTCGCACAAAAGACTCAAGGAACACTTATCATCAAAGAATATCCAACCGCAAGTGCACATAGTGGACACTTTACCGCACTTCTTAATGAACTTGCACTTAAGAAGTCATTTAGACCTGACATTATTTTTATTGATTACCTCAATATTTGTGCTTCCTCTAGGTATAGGGGAGGTAACAATGTTAATTCATATACAGTTATTAAAAGTATTGCTGAAGAACTTAGAGGATTGGCTTGTGAAGCAAACGTCCCTATCGTATCTGCCACGCAGACCACTCGTTCTGGTTATGGTAGCTCTGATGTCGAGCTTACTGATACTTCTGAGTCCTTTGGTCTCCCTGCTACTGCTGATCTTATGTTTGCCCTTATTAGTACTGAAGAGCTCGAATCCTTGGGACAGATACTTGTGAAGCAATTGAAGAACAGATACAATGATGGTAATGTCTACAAGAGATTTGTGATTGGTATTGACCGTGCCAAGATGAGACTATACGATTGTGAGCAGACAGCACAGGATGACCTTCTTGACAATAAGAAGGATGAGGAGTATACTTATGATGATAAACCCAAAAAGACATTTGAAGGGTTCAAGTTTTAATGAAACTACGACAACAAGAAACTACTAAAACTATGACTATCGATCCTACCAAATATGTTGACTTCGTTCGTCAAACGACAAGTCAACCAAGTCTTGATTGGCCTACTCTTTCAAAACGACTTACAGAACTTGAAGTCAAAGATGATTGTAATGTCACTCAATTGATGACAGCAGCATTTGGTTTGACTGCTGAGGCTGGTGAGTTTGCTGAAGTTGTGAAGAAGATGTTTCTTCAGGGTAAACCATATACTGAAGAGAATGTCTTTCATATGAAACGTGAGATGGGTGACATTATGTGGTACATGGCACAAGCATGTATGGCACTTGACACTGACTTCGATGAAATTCTTTCAATGAATGTAGAGAAACTCAGTGCTCGTTATCCAGAAGGAACATTTGATGTTCAGTATTCCGAAAACCGTAAAGAGGGAGATGTATGATTACACTTGAACTAAATTTACAACAAGCAGCAGTCGTTCGTCAGGCTTTGTTTGTAGAACAGAAGGGTTACACACTTGACCCTACTTGTACCCCAGCACGTATTGTTGACGTTCGTAATGTCATTGCAACACTTGACAAACATATCGATGACATGCTAGAATATGATACTAGTGGAAAGTAGTTTATGACATACGATTTTTCTTTTGCACATTCTCCTGAAGGATTTGATAATCATATCAACGATAGTATTAGAGGTTATTCAAACCTTCTAGAGGACACTGTATCATTCTCTCGATACTTTGTAGAAGACCATACTAAAGTCGTTGATGTTGGGTGTTCAACTGGTAAACTTACCAAGATGATTATTGGTAACAACCCTAATCGTCAGTATGCACATTATGTGGGTGTAGAACTTGCTGGTAGTTTCTATGATGACCTTGAAGAACGTCATATTGAAGTTCGTAAGGAATACCCTAGTGCAATGTTAGAATGGGTCCGTGGTAATGTTACTAACTATGAGTTCAAGAACTGTTCTCTAGTGACATCACTATTCACTCTACAGTTCATGCCTAAGACTACCAGACAAGATACTATCAATAAGATATACAATGGTCTCAATGAAGGTGGTGCATTTATCTTTGCAGAGAAGTTGATGTGTGAGAACGCATTCTTCCAAGAACTTCTTACATTCAATCATTATGACTACAAGAGAAAGACTTTCTCTGCTGAACAAATTATGGATAAGGAGAAACAACTTCGTGATATGTTGAAACCTAATACATGGTCTGAGTTGAGAGATATGGTAATGATTGCAGGGTTCAAAGACTGTCAGATCTTCTGGAGAAACCATCAGTTTGTTGGAGTAATTGCAATTAAATAAACTGACACAGGGGCCTTGACAGGTCCCTTTTTTAGGGTTATAATATATTCATGGAAATTAAAGGACTCGCTTGATAGATAAAATCCTGGTAAATATTATCCGGGATCAAGTTCCCACAGATACTGTGGGGATTTTGTTGTCTGGAGGTGTAGATAGTTTGAGTTTGGGTTTTGCTGCCCATCGTCTCAGCAAAAAGGTCACCGCATATACTTTCCATCTGGAAGGTGATAAGTCTTATGATGCTCACAAGGCTGAAGAAGTTAGTAATGAGTTTGGTTGGGACTGTAATACTATTGTTGTTCCTAAAAATAATCTTGTAGATGACTTTAAACGTCTGGTCAAAGACTATGACTGTAGGAAGAAGACACACTTTGAGTGTACATTTCCCTTCCTATATGTTTTTCCTTACATCAAGGAGTCATATCTCTTAAGTGGTATTGGTGCTGATGGTTACTATGGAGTCAGTAAGAAAGCAATATTACATTTTAAAGAACCGAAAGAATTGTTCGATCAATTTCGACGTAATTACTTCATGCCACATAATGTGACAGGATTTCGTCAGATTGAACAACTAGCAAATAATAAAAATATTAAACTAGTCCACCCATACATCTATCATAATGAAGTGAGGGAATACTTCTTTCAATATGATTGGTTTCAACTCAATCAACCAAAACAAAAACAGGTTGTCAGAGATGCTTTCAAAGAAGAATTTGATAGAGTTACTAATGTGAAAGATCATATTAATCTTCAATTAGGTTCTAACATTGATCACTTATTCGAAACGCTGTTGGATAATAAAATGCTAAATAATCGTGGTAGGAAGAGGGTCATGGATTTGGCTTCTGACTACGCATCAACTGGAGAAGGAGTCCTACCAATATGAAACTACCATATAAACTACAAGATGTGTACGATGGTGAGGCACAATCAAAGTTCACTGTCATCTCTACCTTTGCTGGTGGGGGTGGTTCCTCTACAGGATACCGTCTTGCAGGTGGTAAAATCCTGTGTATCAATGAGTTTGTAGAGGAAGCAAGAAGGACTTATTCTGCAAATTATCCATCAACTCACATTGTTCCTAATGACATTAAGGAATTGGTGGGTGGTGACTTTCTCAAGATCACTGGCCTGAAGCCCGGTGAACTAGACATCCTTGACGGGTCACCACCCTGTTCAGCATTCTCTGTAGCAGGGTCTATGTGCCGTGGAGAAGGGTCTAAACACTCTGATGGTTGGGGTAAGACCAAGAACTACTCTGATGGTAAGAAGGTTGAGAACATCGAAGATTTATTCTTTGAATATATCCGTGTTGCCAAATCAATCCAACCCAAGGTTATTGTTGCTGAGAATGTCAAGGGGTTGACAATTGGTGAAGCAAAGACTTATTATGCTAAGATTACTAATGCATTTGAGGAGATTGGTTATCTTGTTACATCAAAAGTAATGAGAGCATCTTTTCATGGTGTTGGTCAAGGTAGAGAACGACTAATCTTTATTGCAGTTCGTAATGATATTGCAGATAAGATTGGTCTAAATGTTCTTACTGTATCTACGTTGTTTCCTCCCACTTCACCCAAAGAAACTGTCATCTCTGACATTATCGATGGTGTAGAGAATGACCCTGAGGATGTAAATAGACTGACTGAACACATGTTGAACAGTAGTGTCTATCAAAGTGTGGTTAAGAAGATGCCAAAGAATCCTAAAAAGATTCTATCTGGCATGGACTATCATGAGAAGGGTCATTGTTTCAATACAAAGAGGGCATCATTTTTCAAAGCAGCACCAACACTTACTGCTAGTGGTGGATTGATTCATTGGAATGAAGATAGAAGTTTTACAATTCAAGAACTCAAAAGACTTCAATCACTTCCTGATGATTTTATTTTAACTGGTACTCATTCACAACAATCTGAAAGGGTTGGTAGAATGGTTCCTCCACTAATGATGAAGGCCATCGCAGAAAACATTTACAAAGAAGTATTATCAAAACTATGAAACTACTAACACTTGAAGATTATGAATTGGCAGGTCAAACATTTTGGCCTAAGTATTGGTACGTCGCCAAAGAACTTGGTGAAGGTGCTAAGACGGAAGAAGTTCTTAAATGTATGGAAGCAATCGGAACTGTTGCACTAAAGGTAGCACTAGAAGAAGAATCTGTAGGTCCATTTGGATTTAACAAAAAGACTGACACACCAGACATAGAATAAATATTACAAAGAGAGAATATTATATGCTTTCTACTCAGTACAGACTCAAACTAGAATTTATTTGCAAGTGTATTACTAATGGTGAAGAAGTCAAACTAGCTGATATGGTATGGGCGCAGAAACTTGCGAAAGCAAATACATCTGCCCATGAAATGTTAAAAAAGGCACGAAGACAATCTTCACAAGACATTGAGGAAGGTAGTATGGATGACTTCTTAAACAATATGGGGTTAGGAGACCCTGATCCAGCAAACCACAAGACGGGATTTGGATCTGCTGATGAAATTGCAGATTGGTTTAAGAATGATCGACCAGAGGATTGGAGAACAAGAGATTAAAATGCAAGCAGTAATTTACAGCAACGGTAGTCAAGAGTGTGAGAGAATGATATCTCTTCTTAAATCTCTTGGTGATGACTTTCATGAATATGTTTTAGGTGTTGACTTTGATGATAAGGCATTTGAGGCAGAATTTGGATCAAATGCAACATATCCTCAGGTTGCAATCGGTTATCATCACATTGGTAGTATGAAAGAAGCACTTCAGTATATGAATGAACAGGGAATGTTTGTATGACTTCGAAGTATGACTTTGGTGGGCTTGAAAGACATCCTGCAAACATACTAAGATTGATTAGTGAGTTAGAGGGATCATATCAACTCTGTAAATACATGGGATTTGAGGATGACATGAATACCCTAGATAAAATGAAAAAACCCTACTACAAACTTTACTTTAAGACAAAACGAGAGTATGATTCAAATGAATGAGTTCAACAAACCACAAGTGCGAGACAGTATCACTCCAGAAGTTAAGGATGTCATAGTACAAACTCAACTGGATAATGTAACAAAGATTCTTGATGGTAAACTTAGTCATTACAGTGTAAGCGATAAGACTACAACACACAAAAAATACGTTATTGAATATGAACACAATCACAAATCCTGAAGTTGAAGTTTTTGTGCCAGAAGGTGCAGAACTAATTGATGATGTATTTTATGTCTGGACAACACGTTATGGTATGTTCTCCAGTATGACCAAAGCTGGACGTAAAATGCTCACTGGAGCTGATAGAGAGAATGTAATTACTATGACACGTTGGCATCTAAAGTGTGAACAGGAAGGTACACTACACCTATACACTAGAGTTGTTGGTGGTTCTTCTGTAGGAGTTGATCTGTGAAGTTTGAACTCTCAATGGAGGACTATACTATCATTCTCAATGCACTTCATTATTACAAGAAGGTGGAGAAGTATCCTAACTTCGCACACTTTGATGAGAAGCGTATTAATAAGTTGAGAGACACTATGGCAAAACAATTAGTGTGGGACCAGTGACTACACTTTTAAATTACACAGTAGCATTCTGGTCTGTAGTTGTTATGAATTGTATTCAACCTGTCAACTGGGAAGCATGTCTACCAGTACATGAATGGTTGATACCAAGTATCCAAGAGGGTGTTGAGATTTATCTCGACCCCTCTTCTGTGTATTCAAATGAACGAGAATATCTAGATAATATAAATAAAGATATAGAAAGTAATGATTAATCAGATGTCTTCATCAATGCGTAACTTTATGGAAGCGTATTCCGCTGTTCATAACAAAGAAGCTAAAGAAGAGTTTTACTCTCATAAGGATGAAATCAGTGAGATGGACTTCTCCTTGATCAACCAAACTGAGTTGGACGATATTGCTGAAGAAGTTCTTGAAGAACTTTTCGAAGAAGGTTATAGTGTCGAACAGTGTGAAGCAATATTTGAAGAAGTACTTACAGAAGCAAGAGTAACTTACGGTAGTGACACCGAGTCCCCAAGGGCAAAGAAAATGTCCGCAGTGAAGTCTTCACTGGAAGGTGCCATGGGTAAGGTAAAAGAAAAGGCTGCAAAGGGTGCAGTTAAATCTTACGGTGCATATAGAAGTGCAAAACAGTCTGCAACCGATAAGGCAAACAGACTAAAGCAAAGTGCAAGTAATGCATCTGCAGTGACTATGCGTAAGGCAAAGGAAGCCGAGGCTGGTATCAAGTCTGGTATCAAAGGAATGATTCGTAAAGCCGCGAAGAAAGTTGGTGATGCTGCCAATAAAGTCTCCAATAGAATGAGTGAAGGTACTGTTAGAAGGGATATTCGTGATATCTACCAGGCCATCTATGAGAAGAGGGCCAATAAAGATTATGATGGTGATGGTGAAGTAGAATCCGGTAAGGACGAATACTTTGGTTCAAGAGACAAGGCCATCAAGAAGGCCATGGGTAAGAAAGGTAAGTGTGAGAGCTGTGGTGGTAAGGGATGTGAGAAGTGTGATGGTATGAGTGAAGAGTATCTTGATGAAATGGGTAAGAGTGACGCTGGTGTCCGTAGTAGAATGAACATTCCTGGCTATGAGCCACCTACCAACTGGGATCCTAAAGCAAACAATGGTAGAGGTGCTACCGTAAGTCCTAAGCAAGCAAAGAAGCGTTATCGTAAGTCGCTTCGTCAGGAAGAACTTGAGCATATTGATGAAGCAGATTCCTTAGCAGCAATGGCAGCTCGTCGTGAAAAGCGTCTTGCCGCACAAAGAAAGAAAATGGGCACTTCTTCAACTGGTCAAGACTTTGGTCATGACTATGGTATTTCTTCTGCCGAGCGTAAGAAGAGACAGCAAGCAGAGTTTGATAAGTTTGTTGGTAAGAAGACTAAGAAGGAGAGTGTACAGTTTTCTGAGAAAGAACTGAAAGCCATTCAGGCAAAGGTTGATGCATGGGATCTTGATGAAGCACAAATGGCCCGTAACAATCCTGAAAAGTATGAGAGAGACTCAAGAAAGTCTGAAACCTCTGGTCAAAAGGCGGAGAGAAATGTCCGTGGTAGACTGAAGACTATGGACCCTGATAAGGCTGAAGCAATGAAAAAACAGATGAGAGCTGTTGGATTGAATGTTTGATATCTCGGAGTCCCGATGAAAGATGTATTTAAATATTTGAAAGCCTCTAGAGAACTTTTGGAGTCCACAACTTCTGAGAGGGCTGCTGAACTTGGTTACGAATATCGTTCTAGAGGTGTTTGGGGGGACCCAAGGACTGGTAAGAGATATAGGACTGATGGTACTCGTTTCGTAGAAATAGAAGAACCTAAAAAACAAGAAAGAGATCCTAAGGAACAAGAACCCAAGACACTTTCTCAATTCAGGAAAGATGCTTCTCAACAGGAAACCCCACCTGAAGAGGAAGTACCTTCTGTTGTAAATCAGATGGATAGAGTTGTTCCTGGCGGACCAACTGAAACTGCAATAAGTTCAGGTGACCAGAAGACTGTTGAAAAACAACTCTCCCGTGGTAGAGAGAATGTTCAAAGTCCTGAAAGAAAGAAACAAGTTGCCCAACAGGCATCTGATATTATTGCACAGTTACAGGCAGAGAAAGAGGCAGAAGAGAATGCTGCATTAGAAGCAGAAGCACAGGCTCAGGATGAACTTGAAAAGGAGATGGGCACTCCTGAAGGTAGAGTCAAAGAACCTGAAGAATTTAAGACAATCAATCAAGCAGTAATCGAAACTGGTAAGAATCTTGATGGTTCTGAAGCAAGGGGTGATGTTGATATCGCAACAGAAGAATCAATTCAAAGAGTGACTGATATTGCAAATGCAGATGTCGATGATCAAAGATTTGATAATGGTCGTAAGGCAAATAAAGAATTCCAACAACATTATTCTCAAGACTCTGAATATAGGAGTGGTTTGAATACTTTAAGTAAGTCAGTTGCAAAGGCGAATGACAGAACTAAAGTCAATGAGATGATGACCGCGATTAATGAAGGTGACTATCTGAAAGAAATACAACTTACAAAAACTAATTCAAAAACTGTAAGTGAATTACTTTTAGATGCTGGTATTGATGTCAATGATGAAGAACAAGTAAAACAGTTTGCAAAAGCTTATGAAGAGATAAGTTCCTTTATTGGCGAAGATGGTTACTGGAAGAGAGGAGAAAGTCATGAACTTGTGGGTAGTAACTTGGGTTACTATGAAGCAAAACATATTGCCGAAAGGGATGATCTAAATCAATTAGATCCTGAAGGAATTCAAACTAAGGCATTCAATCTGGCTTCTGAAAATGAATCTGCATTGGCTAATATGGATCCTACTATAACTGATGCAGTCTTTAGTATTCTACCGACACCTTCAAGAGACTTTTTATCTAAGAGTGGATCACCAAAAACTTTTTACAATCCAAATGAGAAGGATCAACAAAGTAAAACTGCAAACCCAATAAGAGGATCAGCTGCTCTTCATATGTGGGCAATGCAAGATGGTAAAGATGCATATGCACTAAGTGGTCAGAGAAGATCACCAGGTGAATTCCAAGTAGAACATATTGTTCCATTGAAATCTGGTGGCAAAGATCATATTGATAACTTCGGAATGCTCTTGAGAAGAGTGAATGAACCAAGAGCTGACTTGGGTTTTGATAAGTTCCAAGAACAAGCAAAGAGAAAGAGAGATAGTATTGATTCTGATTTGAGTAGTCCGAAGACCCGAGAGAGATTGGAGAAGAACTATAGAGCATCTTCATTCAATTCTGAACTTGCATCATCGTTAGGAGGAAGTGTTTCTTCTTTGATGAGTGATGACCTTATGAACTCTGTCAACTCAGGACTTGAGAGTAAGTTGGGTAAGGCATCATCACAAAAACTAAAAGTTACTTCAGAAGCATTCAAAGAATATCAGACTAAAATGTCTGACTTCTTAGAAAAGAATGAACTTGCACCTGATGCTCAGGTCAAAGATATGAATTCAGATCAAATCAATGGGGTGTTTGATATCATGAGTGAAAATCTTGGTGTCGATAAGACCAAGATGAATGATTATATGGGTAGAAATCTTATCAATAACTACGATGTTGGTGCAAGATACATTATTAGTAAGGATGGAAAACTAGAAAGAGGTAGAGGTGGAACATCTCCTTCATCTGGTAACATTATCAACATGCAGAACTCTATTATGTCTGATGATAGTTTGAGTCCTGAGGATAAGACAAAGGCAATTCAAACTGCAAATGAACATCATCAAAAATTTAAGAAAACTAGGAATGATTATATTGATAATCCCGATAGTCCAGAGGCATATGAGAACTACTTGAGTGATGTTGCCACACAGATTGATTTCTTGACGGGTGAAGGAGACTCCCCACTGAAACCAGGTAGACAGTATGACAACCGGTTGACCCCATCTTCCAAGAATAACATTGACAACGACACCACGAATGGTATACTAAGCTTACTGTCACTGGACACGGCGTCAGTCACTGGTGGAAAGGACGCCTTCTCTCCTGGGTTTCAAAAAACTTCTTTGACCCCTGGAGCTCAAGGACATATCAAGTCTCTTCGAAAAAAATTAATTTCTAGTTATACAAAATCGAGTGGATTTAGTGAGGACCAGATTATGAATTCTGAGAGTCTTACCAAAACTCAAAGAAAAAAGATTGAACCAATCGTCAACGCATTAGAAAACATCGACAGAGGACTTGGACAATGATTGATATTGAATACCTACCAGAGACTTTACAAGATATATACCTGAGACTAATGGTAGATGCCGATGATGTTGGTATGTCATACGATGAAGTTATGATGTATGTTGAACAATTTGAGATGGATGAGGACATGTTGTACTCTTTTATTAAAGAAAAGGTTGAGGAGACAAAAGAGAAAAATAAAACAGAGAAAGGAAGAAAAATGATGGAGTCTCTGAAGAGATCTCTACGGGATCCATTGTCTTAATAAATACAACATAGGATATTGATAGAAATGAAAAGCTTCCTAAACTTTTTTTCCGAGGCAAGACAGACTAAGGCTTCCGCACGGGCAAGGAAACTTGGTCTGACTGGTGATGGACAGGGAAATTGGGTAGATAAAGCTGGTACTATTGTAGCAAGAACTGAAGGTGGAGAACTTAAATTTACTGATAAGAAAACTAGTGGCAACGAAAGAGAAGATACAAAGACTGCACAATACAAAGCACCTGAACAACAGGTAGGTAAAAAGGCTCAGGTACCAGAGGAAGAACCGAGTAAGAAATCTGGTAGTGAAGATGAGGAAGGTGGTAGTAAAGAACGTGAAGGAGAGACTGTTACTCTAGTATTTGGTAGATTTAATCCACCTACGGTTGGTCATTTGAAACTTCTCGATGCTGCAGAACAAGTTGCAGGTGATGGGGATTTGAGAATATATCCCTCTAGGTCATTTGATCCTAAAAAGAATCCACTTGACCCAAATCAAAAGACTGATATGATGAAGACAGTCTTCCCAGATCACGCAGACAATATTGTCAATGATGAGAACGTAAAGACTATCTTTGACGCACTTAAGTTGGCTGATAATGAAGGGTATTCTGATGTAAAAATTGTCGTTGGTTCTGATAGAGTTGGAGAGTTTGATAATCTAGCACAGAAATACAATGGTGAACTCTACGATTTTGAGAATATTGAAACTATTTCTGCAGGTGAAAGAGACGAAGATGCCGAAGGTGTATCTGGAATGTCTGCATCGAAGATGAGAAAGGCTGCAGCCGATAATGATTTTGAGATGTTTAGGACTGGTGTTCCTGATGTTGTAGACGATAAGACTGCAAAACAGATTATGAATACTGTTCGTAAGGCAATGAAAGTTGAAGAAGGTTGGTCTCTTTGGGAGATTGCACCTAGGTTTGATTGGAAAAACCTACGAGAAAATTATGTGACTGGTAAGATTTTTAAAATCAATGAGATGGTAGAAAATCTTAACACCGGATTGGTTGGTAAGGTTATTCGTAGAGGAACTAACTATCTGATCTGTGTCACTGAGAATAATATTATGTTCAAGTCTTGGATTAGAGACCTGACTGAGTATACTGAGATCAAAATGGACCGTAAGATGAGGACACCTAAGAAACCAAACACTCTTACAGGAACCACTGGTTACTTTAAGAATGCAGTTGATATGACTCCTGGGTTTGATAAGGGTGATAAAACTAATCTTCAACCTGGTGGTAAACCATACAAAGGTCCCAAGACAAATATTAGAGAATTCATAAATACCTACAAGAGAAAACGTGTCTAGTTTGAAATCCATGAGAAAAAATCATTCAAATTGGAGAGAAGATCTACGTGAAGTAGTTGATATCGAATCTTCCGAACCAGAAACTGAAGAGAAGTCTGAAGTAAAGATTGGTGATAAGAAAGTAAATAATAAGATTGTCATCAATCCTGTGATGAAGGAAGCCTTCGGAGAGATTGGTGCACTTGTAATTGAAGTCACTGAACTTGAAGAAGGTGATTGTGGAGATGATAAAGAAAAAAAGAAAAGAGATATTGAGAATCTTCAGAATGATAAAGATACTAAGGAAGGTAGAAAGCCTGGTAAGTTGAAAGAAGATCTTGGAATGCTTCAACAACAGAGGGCCAAAAGTGAAGTCCAGACCGCAAAGATTGATATGAAGATTGCGAGAGAGAGAACAAAGACTGCGAAAGATGCAAAGAGTTCAGTACAAGATCAAGAAGCACAACAGGTCAAAGAAGTTCTTGATATGAAGAAGGCTGACATGGGTGAGGTGATTACAGATTTTCGTAAGTTTGAACGTAAGTCTGATAAGAAGAAACAGCAGATGGCCATTGCAGCTAAATTGAATGCTGAAGCAACTGAGGATTCTTTGAGAGATAAGCGTCAGATGTATGGTGGTGTTGATGGTAACAATCGATACAACAAACCAGTTAGTAACAAACCAAACACTTGGGGTAAAAAGAAGCCATCTGGTGGTCCATCTGCACTAGAAAGAGTTAAGGCAAACATCCGAGCCAAACATGGTAAAGATTCTTTAATGTAATTACTATATACTATAGTATAGAGAATCATCATGCTAGCATTCCTACTTCCACTTGCATCAAAAATCATCACTGATGCCGTTGCAAAGATTCCAGAGAATGAAGAACTCGGTGAAAAATTGGTTGAGATCTGTCTTGTTATTCTTTCTAAGGCAGTTAAGTTGACCAAGACTGATATGGATGATCAACTGCTTGAAGTAGTATCAAAAGCAATCAAAAATAGGGAAGAGTGATTAAAAACTCTCTCCTAGGTTTTTATAAATAATTTGAAAGAACGTAACCTTTACAGGAAAAAGACATGACACTTTGGGGTAATAACGACAATGTAGATAGCGTAGGAGCTGTCGTCTTAGATTATGATACCGGTGTTGTCACTGGAACCGGTACTTCCTTTGGACAGGCTGGTTCTGCTCAAGAGGGTGATGTAATTCGTTTTGGTTCTAAATCCACTACTTACTTTGGTGATGCTGTAATTGTAAGTATCGCCAATACTCAATCATGTACTATTGGTAGTACAATGGGACTCTCTGGTGCTGCCATTGCTGGGGTTACCTTTGGAGTTTCTCAACTTCCAAAATATACTATTCTTGATTCTAAGTATAGTGAGAGTACTGTTCTTGCCAATCCTGGTGACAACTTTGTCTATGGTGTAGCCAATGCAGAAGGTGTTGCTTCCTCGTATAGAGTTACTCACGAAGGTTGGGTTGGTGTTACAACATATACCGATAGTGAAGGTGTTGCAAGAGTGAAGACAGAAACTCTGGTTGCCATGTCTGGTATCACCACTGGTACAGATAACGCATATCCAACCGCTGGATGATAAATGCTTTTTACTGAATTGAATGAGGAGAACTTTCTCCTCTTCGCTATTAAGCATTATGAGAATCCACAAGCTGTTACTAGAGAAGACTTCGATAAAGATCTAAGTCGTTTTAGATATATTAAAAGGTTACTTAAACGTTATAAGAGTACAGGTGAACTTAAGGTTCACCTTCTTATTAACCACTTTATTATCCTTTATAATATCTTTGGAGACGCAACAACCCCAATGTTGTTCTATAAGATTGATAAAAACTTGTGGGAATGTATTAAAACCTTTGTAATATTTCTAGATAAACTTCCAGATTATCCTAGATCTTATATACATGAGATCGAATTGGATCAGAATTGTTTAGACGCACTTAATGGAATCGCCAATGGATAAGGACAAGATTGATAGGTTTGTAAATGCATTTCGTTCTGCAATGTATAATGAATTCAGTGTCAATGAGGAAGGAATGGTGGCAAATCCTCCTGGGGGATCTGGTGGATTTAGTGGCTCCTCCCCTGCTGCTGGTCCTACTGCTGGTTTCGACCCCACTATGAAACTAGATGGTCGTAATAAGTATGTGAAAAAGGCTATTCAAGACTTAATGAATAGAAGTCAGAAGAGAAAGGATAAGAAGGCAAAGAAAAATGCATTAGAGTTCAATCCATACTTCAAACCTCATGGAAAGTCATCAAATTAAGGTTGCAGTACTAGAACAAAAGATTGAAGATTTGAAACCAATAGTTCTTCGAATTGATAAAGCAATAGAAAAATTAAGTGAAGTAAATACTACTGTGAGTCGTATGCTTGCAGTACATGAAGAACGCATATCAAAACAAGAACAGACTGACATTGTACTCTTTACAAAAATTGACAAACTCCGTGATAAAATGGACGGGGATCATGACATGGTATTGCAAAGATTACGTCAACTAGAAAAACGTGTATGGATGGCAGTGGGTGGTCTCGCTGTATTGAGTATCGGTTTGAAGGTCATGACGGCAATTCCCAAGGTCTTGACAAACACTCCGGTTGTCTCTACAATGGTAAGAACTGTTAGTAGGTGATATGGATTTTATTGATGTAAAGTACATCAATCTGATATCCTCCAGACTTCCAAAATTTAAAAAGGTAAAACCAAACCTTTATAACTTTCGGTGCCCCTGTTGCGGTGACAGTCAGAGACAGAAGAACAAGGCTAGAGGTTATCTCTACCGGGTCAAAAACAATACTAACTACAAGTGTCACAACTGTGGAATTAGTGTGTCCTTCAATAGTTTTTTAAAGGACTTAGATCCAGAGACACACAAACAATATATCTTTGAGAAGTTTAAGGACGGGAAGACAGGTAAGAACTTTGCTGCACAAACTCCTGAAGATATTTTCAAAAAAGTTGAGACATCTAAACCAACTTTCAAGGAGAAAATCGTGATTGATTTACCAAGTGCATTTCTTGTAAGTAGGTCTAAAGAATATCTAGAGACTAGAGCAATATTTCGTGGAGAGTTTTATTATGCTAAAAACTTCATGGAGTTTGTGAATACAATCAAACCAGATACGTTCAAGTCTACTCATTACGGCGAAGAACGAATCGTGATTCCTCTTATCAGGAATAACACACTTATAGGAGTTCAAGGGAGAGCACTCTCTACGAACCCTATTAAATACTTAACCATTATGTTGGATGATGATGCCCCTAAAGTTTATGGACTTGACACAATTGATAAAAGACTGCCAGTCTATGTGGTCGAAGGACCCTTTGACAGCACTTTCATCAGCAATAGTGTGGCTCTGTGTGGTAGTGACGGTGAAATTCGTGATCTTGAGAGAAGCGATAAAGTTTTTGTATACGATAACGAGCCCCGTAATAAGGAAATTGTTAATCGAATTGAACGATGTATTGAACGAGGCGAAAGAGTCGTCATCTGGCCCACCAACATTATAAAGAAGGATATTAATGAATTAATTTTAGATGGTATGACTGAAAATGAAATAATGGAAATTATTAAAAATAATACTTACTTTGGTGCAATTGCTAAATTAAAATTAAATCAATGGAAGAGATGTTGATATATTTGGGACACATTTAAGATGATGTTTTAAATTAGAACAAATGGTTTCTTTTTTACAAAATAAACAACAAAATCTATCAGTTCTTTGTTTTTTAAAAAGTGGATGTTTTTCTCCCCTAATTCCAAACATTGGATTATTTGTTCCTTTCATCCTTTCTGAATGGTCTGGTCTTTTTCTTCTGGCGTGTGGTCTTGGAATACCTTTGGTTTTTTCACTTAATTTTTTATTTCTTTCTTTTGTGTGCTTTTTCTCAGAAAACCCAGATCCAAATTTACCATTAGCAACTGCTATTGATTTATTAATATATAAAGGATTTTTATTTACATTTAATTGACGATGAATTTTTTCTTCTTTTTCATAAGCATCTTTTCTTTTTTTAAATTCCTTTATAATAATTGTTTTAAATAAATGTGGATTATTTTTAATTTCATTTTTCCAAATATTTCTATATTCTTCGGACATTACGGATCCGTGATATCCACCTTCAACTTTATCAATACTTGTTGACCCAATATAAAATGGAGGAAGATTATTTCCCTTATAAATTGTAAGGTAAACGCAATACATACCATATCATTTATATCCTATTATTATTTATAAAAATTTATAATATAACGATATGGTTCTATCTGGACATAATGTTCAGAAGATAGTAGAATCAAATGTATATACTGGACTACAAGCAAAACTAAAATTCACAACCTGGAAAAAAGTATGAGTAATGGATTAAAGGTTACTAAAAGAGACGGTAACATTGAAAAATTAGATCTCGATAAGATGCATAAGATGGTGGAAGTTGCCACTGCAGGTCTTGCTGGTGTGTCTGCAAGTCAGGTTGAGATGACTTCTGGTATTCAGTTCTATGATGGTATTACAACTGAAGAGATTCAGGAAATCCTTATTAGAAGTGCTTCTGATCTCATTGATCTAGACCATCCTAACTATCAGTTTGTTGCTGCCAGACTCCTTCTGTTCTCTTTGAGGAAAAGATTGTTTGGTAAGATGAATGAACTACCAAATCTGACAGATCATATCACCAAACTTGCATATGATAATGTTTATGATAAGGATATTTTTGTTAAGTATTCTCTGGAAGAGATTCTAAAGGTAGAAACTTTTATTGATCATGATCGTGATTTTATGTTTACCTATGCCGGATTACGACAGGTTGTAGATAAATACCTAGTACAAGACAGGAGCACGGGTGAGGTCTATGAGACCCCTCAGTTTATGTACATTATGATTGCATTGACAATCTTCCGTGATTATCCTAAAGAAACCAGACTATCATATGTCAAACGATACTACGACGCAATCTCCAAACACAGAATCAACATCCCAACACCAATCATGGCCGGAGTTCGGACACCACTCCGTCAATTTGCATCTTGTGTTCTCGTTGATGTTGATGACACCCTCGATAGTATCTTTAGCAGTGATATGGCTATTGGTAAATACGTCGCACAAAGGGCTGGTATCGGTATTAACGCAGGCAGAATTCGCGGCATCAATTCTAAAATTAGAGGTGGCGAGGTACAACACACAGGTGTTGTCCCCTTCCTTAAAAAGTTTGAAAGCACTGTCAGATGTTGCACACAAAACGGTATCAGAGGTGGTTCTGCTACAGTTCACTTTCCTATCTGGCACATCGAAATAGAAGACATCCTAGTTCTGAAAAACAACAAGGGTACAGAAGACAACCGAGTGAGGAAACTTGACTACTCAATCCAACTTTCAAAGATTTTCTACGAACGTTTCATTACGGATGGAGAAATTAGCTTGTTCTCACCGCATGACGTACCAGGTTTGTATGATGCTTTTGGTACTGATGACTTTGACACTCTATATCGGATGCATGAACTCAATGATGCTGTTCCAAGAAAGACTGTCGGTGCACAAGAACTCTTTCTAGATCTTCTGAAAGAGAGAGCAGAGACTGGTCGTATCTACATTATGAATATTGATCACTGTAATTCACATTCTTCTTTCAAGGATCAGATTACAATGAGTAATCTTTGTGTTGCTGGTGATACTAAAATTAAGATTAAATATCCAAAATCAATATGTGATGATATTGGAGAGATTTATGATTGGAAAGTGTATGAAGAAGAAATTGAAATTGGAGATCTGGATGAATATATTAGTTCCAGGGAAATTGGAATTATGTCTTATAAAGTAAGTGATAATGACCCTTGCGAAGATTTTCCTCAAATAGAAGTCCTTTCTTATAATATTGAAACTAATCAACAAGAGTGGAAACCTATCACTGCTTTTGCTGAAACATCACCAAAAGCAAGAGTAATGAAAATTACTGATGAAGAAAGTGGTAAGAGTATTGTAGTCACACCAGAGCATAAATTATTTACTAAAAATCGTGGATATGTTATGGCTAAGGATTTGGTTGAGACTGATGAATTGGTACTCACATCTAACGAAAAAACTTCTACTCTTATAATTGAATACTTGGAAGAAAAAATTCCAGTTTATGATATTACTGTAGAAGGAACTCATAATTTCTTTGCAAATGATATTCTTGTGCATAATTGTCAAGAAATTACTCTTCCAACTGTTCCTCTTCAACATATTGATCAAAAACCAAATACTTTGAAAATGAAAGTAAAGGTTAAAAAAGATAAAGTTGAAGATTATAAAAAATATGTCCAAAATACTGGAGGGGTTCTATATGATCATGAATAGTTAATATCAGAAAAGTTACAGAACGCATATAAATAAAATAAAGATCAATCTTTATGGAAAATAAAATTGCATTTGTTTATGAATGGAATAATTTGAAAACGGGTATGAAATATACTGGGTCTCATTTTGGAGCACTTAATGATGGATATATTTCTTCCAGTGATCATTTTAATTCAATCTATAAAAAAACTCCTAATATTTTTGAAAGAAAAATTTTATTTGTTTTTGAAAAAAGAATGGATGCTTTAAAAAAAGAATCAGAAATTCTAAATGAGGTAAATGCAGCAAAAAATCCAAAGTATTATAACTTGTGCAATAATCCAGGTAAAGGGTGGTCTCATCATGATGATGATAATTTGTCTAAAATATTTTACGAAAAAATATCAAAATCTAAAAAAGGAAAACCTGCACATAATAAAGGAATTCCAATGAGTGAAGATCAAAAGAAAAAACTATCTGATAGATGGATTGTATCTGGTCCAAATATTGACGGTGAAACTGAAATTGATAATATGTTGCAATTTTGTATTGAAAATAATTTAAATCCTTCTGCAATGAGTGCAGTTGCTAGAGGGAAAAAACAACACCATCATCAATATAAATGTAGAAAAATTACAAACAAAAAAGACATAAACTATGAATATAAAGAGTGGAAGAGTAAAGGTAGAGTTGGAGGAAGTAAAAGTTTTGGGTCTAAAAATGGTTGGAGTAAAAAGGTTAAAATTGGAGAAGTTGTGTATGATTGTATGAAAGAAGCATCAAAAAAAACTGGTTTAAGTTTACATTTAATTAGAAAACAAGGAGATTTTAATGTCTAATAAATTGTACGAATTTGTATCCGAAAATGAACAGGAAGATAGTGAAAATTATGAATATTTTTATCAAGATGTAGTAGTCGATGATACTCCACCATCAATTCAACTTTGCATTCTTTCTGCTATTAATGTTGGAAAAGTGAAATCTGATGAAGAACTTGAGGAACTTTGTGATCTTTCTGTTCGTGGACTTGATGAATTGATTGACTATCAGAAATACCCCGTAAAGGCGGCAGAAATCGCTACTAAAGCACGTAGATCCCTTGGAATTGGGTATATTGGTCTCGCTCATTATCTTGCTAAGTTGGGATTCAACTACGACTCTCAGGAGGCATGGGATGCTGTTCATGGACTTTCTGAATCTTTCCAGTATTATCTTCTGAAAGCATCGAATAAACTTGCAAAAGAAAAAGGATACTGCGAATACTTTGGACGCACTAAGTATGCTGATGGTATTTTGCCAATTGATACTTACAAAAAAGACGTAGACGAAATTTCTTCTATTGATTATCAACATGATTGGGAAACTCTTAGAAAATCTATCTTGGAACACGGTCTCAGGCACTCAACACTGTCCGCACAAATGCCATCGGAGAGCAGTTCCGTTGTGTCAAATGCAACCAATGGAATTGAACCACCAAGAGATTACTTGTCCGTTAAAAAATCCAAAAAAGGACCTCTTAAGCAAATTGTTCCACAGTATCAAACACTAAAGAATAATTATACTCTTCTTTGGGAAATGTCTAGTAATCGTGGATATATTAATGTCGTTGCCGTTATACAAAAATTCTTTGACCAAGCAATTTCTGGTAATACCAGTTATAATCCGGAGAACTACCCAAATAATGAGGTTCCTGTAAGTGTCTTAGCACAAGACCTTCTTACTTGTTTCCGTGCGGGTTGGAAAACACTATATTATCAAAATACTTATGATATTAAAACTGATGAAGTAGTTGAAGAGAAGTCTGACCTTAATAATCTATTAACCGAACTAGAATCAGTAGAGGAGGGAGATTGCGAAAGTTGTAAGATTTGACAAAGGTTATGAAAACTAAATATGGTAAATAGGTTTCGTAATGGGTGGGTGCCAAACGAAGACCAAGACTGGAAACAATGGAGGAATAGTCTGAATGTCAATGGAATTTAAGGTTACAGAAGTGGGTACCAATAATACCGTGAGTACAGTGAAGGGAATGACAGTATTTAATACTGAAGTTCACGATGCCAAGAAACAACCAATGTTTTTTGGCAAACCCCTAGGAGTTCAAAGATATGATTCGTATAAGTATCCAGTCTTTGATAAACTTACAACACAGCAATTAGGATATTTCTGGAGACCAGAAGAAGTATCACTTCAAAAAGATAGAGCAGACTATCATACATTGAGAGCAGAACAGAAACATATATATACTTCTAATTTGAAGTACCAGATTATGCTTGACTCCATTCAGGGTCGTGGTCCTGGTATGGCATTCATTCCTTACTGTTCTCTTCCTGAACTAGAAGCATGTATGGAGGTATGGGGATTTATGGAGATGATCCATAGTCGTTCTTACACATACATCATCAAAAATATCTATCCAGACCCTAGTGATATCTTTGATCATATCATTACAGATCCTAGAATTTTAGAGAGAGCAAAGAGTGTAACTGAATCCTATGATTCGTTTATCAACAGTGCTCAATCCTGGGGTAATGGTGAACTGTGGTCAACTGATTTTAGAGATACTCATGTGTCTCAGGACAGTATCAAAGATGTAAAACGTAAACTCTTCAGAGCAGTTGCGAATGTTAACATTCTTGAGGGTATCCGCTTTTATGTTTCTTTTGCTTGTAGTTTTGCATTTGGAGAACTCAAACTTATGGAGGGAAGTGCAAAAATTATTTCTCTCATTGCCAGAGATGAAAACCAACACCTTGCAATCACCCAGAACATTTTGAACAAGTGGGCTGCAGGTGATGATCCTGAAATGAAACAGATCATGAAGGAAGAGGAAGAGTGGTTGTATGCAATGTTTGATAATGCTGTCAACGAAGAGAAGAGATGGGCAGACCATTTGTTCAGAGATGGTAGTATGATTGGTCTCAATGATGCTCTACTCAAGAAGTATGTTGAGTGGGTTGCCAATCGTAGAATGAAGGCCATTGGTCTCAAGCCTGTCTATGATGTTGCTGCGAAGAATAATCCTCTTCCTTGGACACAACATTGGATTTCCTCTAAAGGTCTTCAAGTTGCTCCGCAGGAAACAGAAGTTGAGCAATATATTGTTGGAGGTATCAAACAGGATGTCAAAAAAGATACCTTCTCGGGATTCCAACTCTGATGACCTTCAAAAACTAATCAAATACTATAAGAAAATAAAAGCCAAAAAGTTAGACGACTACATATTTCAGGACTATGAAGAAAAGTGAGTGTGTGACTACGAGAACCCCTGGTTGTTTAAAGGTAAACCCTTTACCAGTGATCTTATTGGGGATAACTTTGGTTTTGTTTATCTCATTACCAATAAGACCACCGGTAGAAAATATATCGGAAGGAAATACTTGTGGTCATTCAGAACCCCTAAAGGAAAGAAGCGCAAGGTAAAACAAGAATCTGATTGGAAAAAATACTATGGTTCATGTCCTGAATTAAAAGAGGATGTGAACCTTTTTGGTAAGAATAAATTCTCTAGAGAGATACTTTCCTTACACGATACAAAGGGTCAGACTAACTTTGAGGAGACACGTCAGTTGTTTCTGAACGAGGTTCTGACAGAGAAACTTGACGATGGCACTTCAAAGTATTATAATGCACAAATACTTAACAGATATTACAAAAAAGATTACTGGAAAGACTAACACATTATAAATTGGCACACCACTTCTCCACATTCTCTGAAGGTGTGTTATTGTTACAATAAATAAACTTTACTTGAATTTATAGCTATTTCAATGACTAGAAAACTTCTTACTGGCCTTACTGTTTCAGCAACACTACTTGGTAGTGCATGTGTCGCTGCAAAAACTCTTGACGAGCATCTTGCAGAAGTCACTGGTGAAACAGTAGTGGAGGAAAAATTTGTTGTAGAAGAACAGAAACCTGTTGTGATTGTGGAGGTTGAGAAGGAATGGAAATGTCCTACATGTTCTCCCAATGAGAAATATGTTCTTAGTAAACTTCAAGAGTATACTAATATTGATGATCGTAATGCCCTTGCAACAATCATGGGTAATATTAAATCAGAATCTAACTTTCTTGCAAACATTTGTGAAGGAGGTGCCCGTGTTCCTTATGAACGATGTTATAGTGGAGGATTTGGTTTGATTCAATGGACTACTATCGGACGTTATCGTGGACTTGGAAACTTTGCTGTTAAGTATGATTGCAATCCAAGTGAATTAGATTGTCAAGTTCGTTGGATGGTTAATGAACCACAGTTTCAAAAAGTACTTCCCGTATTTGAAGGGGGTGGACAGACAGTATCTTATTACATGAAACCATCATATAGATGGTTGGGTTGGGGTATCAAAGGATATCGTCAACAGTATGCATATGATTATAGTAAGAGACTTGTATTAGGTTGATTTATGCTTGTAGACGATTCTTTAGTATTTGACAATAATGTTTTTGAAATAAACGAAGACCCAATAATTACTACAATCGATACCGAGATTGCTAAGATAACAACGATTGATAACTTTTATAAGGATGTAGATGGGGTTATAGCACAACTTCCAAAAATGCCTATAAGTTTAATCTGGGAACAACCAGATAATAACAAAACTTTTATTGATGCAAGAAAAGTATACCAATCAAATATGCGTGGGACAACACTTCCCTATGCATTTGATGGGTCATTACATACATTGTTGTCAAATATCATTGAATTTCCTCCAGAAAGAATGGATGTCAGTAAAGAATTTATTGTAAATTGTTTTTCATATACTGAAGACTTTGAATCATTTCTAAAGGACAACTGGTATGGGTGTCATCGAGACGACCACGACATTCTTCCACTGAATGGTGTTCCTGCTACAGGTCAAGTTGCGATTGTTGTTTTCCTAAATGAACACTATGAGGAAGGTGAAGGAATGAACTTCTATGACGTTCCACCTGGTGTAAAAGCAAACATTCGTTCTAAAAAATCTGAAGTTAAACAGATACATAGTATACAGGGTAAAAAGAATCGTGCAGTTCTTTTTGACTCTCAGTTTCCTCACGGACAACACACACCAACAACTCAGTTCAAGAATGAAATGAGATACACTCAGGTCATTTTCGTTCCATTGTACTAAGGCCCTTGACACCCGTCAGGGTTTACCCTATACTATAAAGGTGGTTGAGAGACCACTGCTGTGACCCCATAATCTGATGGCATTATGTCCTAATTGTCATTGGGAATTTGACAACTTGCCCCAGTAGCTCAGCCTGGATAGAGCATCGCACTTCTAATGCGTTGGCCGGGAGTTCAAATCTCTCCTGGGGTGTTAGAAATCATAACATTTCTAAAAGTTAAATTTTTATTTTTATAAATAAACATACCAACCGGTTACATCAATGACCTATTCGTACCCCACAAAACAGTTTAACGCGTGTGATAACCTTCATGGGTATCTCATTAGTACTCCCTTGTTTGTGAATAAGATAAGTTTGATGTAACGATTATCTATAAACAAAACAAACAGGGGGAGAGAAACAAAAAAGTTTCCTCCCCCTTTTTTATGACAGTTTACATAGTGTCCACTTGTCACCCACTTACACTCAAAAGGTGGTATTCTAATTAAGTCGGCGGGAGAACGAGATCCCAAATGTCAAGTCCACTTTTGGAACTGGCACTCACCACTTGACATCCAAACGATTCAGTGGTATTTTTAAGAAGTGGTCGAGAGATCGCTCACGAACCTTGACAATTGAAAACTTTAATGGGTCTGTAGCATAGTGGCAAATGCATCTGGCTTTTAACCAGCGTATCGTGGGTTCGAGTCCCACCAGACCCATTTGGGAGAGTGGCCACTGTCGGCAATATGTGTGGCACCAGTCTGTAAAACTGTTACATTGGAACCATCGGGGGTTCGATTCCCTCCTCTCTCACTGGACAATCTAATACTTTTATAGTATGATTGTCTTGTCACCTGCTCTGCCTAAAGACGTTTAGGAGTACATCAGGATTTAAGTCCTAGAAATTACTAGGCCAGAGGGATAGCTTCCTCTGCCAAAATCGGGGTGTGGCGCAGAGGTAGCGCGTCTGTTTTGGGAACAGAAAGTCGCAGGTTCGATCCCTGCCATCCCGATTGACAATTCAATATATGGTTGTCAAAAACTCAATCCCCTGTAGCTCAATAGGCAGAGCGCGGAGCTGTTAACTCTGAGGTTGCAAGTTCGATTCTTGCCGGGGGAGTTGGACATATGTCCAAATAGGCTAATAATTGTTAGTCCCTTAGCTCAGTGGTAGAGCGTCTGCCTTACAAGTAGAATGTCACTGGTTCAAATCCAGTAGGGACTACTCTTAGGAATGTAGCTCAGGGGTAGAGCACTCAGCTGATAACTGAGCGGTCATCGGTTCAAATCCGATCATTCCTACTCGGGCTCACATGTACCAAGGTGGCGATTTTGTTTTGCAAACAAGATGTGAAGAGTTCGATTCTCTTTGAGTCCATAAGAAAAGAATTAACTTTTCTTATATGCGGGTGTAGCTCAATGGTAGAGTTCCTGCCTTCCAAGCAGATTGTTGTCGGTTCGAGTCCGATCACCCGCTCTGGCCCTATAGTGAAGTGGTCAATCACACTTACCTGTCTAGTAGGAATCTGGGGTTCAAATCCCCATAGGGTCGTTACCACTAAGTGGTATATTTGGCGCAGTAGACAAATTGGTAAAGTCACCACACTTTCAATGTGGATTTCTGCGGGTTCAATCCCCGTCTGCGCTTCCTCTGAATGTGGAATGGAAAGGGCCGCAAACGCAAATTGACCTTTCACCTAGTACTGGAAGATTGGCTGAGTGGTCGAAAGCGACAGTTTGCTAAATTGTTGAAGAGAAAACTCTTCCGTTGGTTCGAATCCAACATCTTCCGCTTTGGAGAGAGTCCGGTTGGCCGAGGACACCGCCTTGAAAGCGGCTGGGTGTAAAAACTTCGCAGGTTCGATTCCTGTTCTCTCCGTCAGGTCGTATAGTTCAGTCTGGTAGAACTCTTCTTTCATAAGGAAGTAGTCAGTGGTTCAAATCCACTTACGACCACTGTGTACGTAGCATAATTGGCTAATGCACTAGATTGTGATTCTAGTTTATGCGGGTTCAAGTCCCGTCGTGCACCCCGCCTCTGTAGCTCAGTTGGATAGAGCAGCTGTTTTGTAAACAGCAGGTCACCCGTTCAAGTCGGGTCGGGGGCTTTGGGTTTGTAACTCAATTGGATAGAGTAGTCGGCTCTTACCCGAAACGTTGTGGGTTCAAGTCCCACCAAACCCATATGTTTCAGTAGCCAAGTAGTAAGGCAGGAGTCTGCAAAATTCCTATCGTTGGTGCAAATCCAACCTGAAACTCCAATCCAGAATCGACTAAATGGCAGGTCAACACACTTTGACTGTGTTTGTCTAGGTTCGAATCCTAGTTCTGGAACCAAGCCCGATTGATGGAACTGGAATACATACTTGTCTTAGAAACAAGGTTTTACAGGTTCAAATCCTGTATCGGGCATTCGTTGGGTTAGTCTAACGGTAAGATGCAGGTCTCCAAAACCTTGCGATGGGAGTTCAAATCTCTCACCCTTCGCCAAATCAATGCTCTCTTAACTCAGTTGGACAGAGTGCTTGGCTACGAACCAAGAAGCCGTAGGTTCGAATCCTACAGAGAGTGCCATTTTCTTTATTAAATAAAACAAGTATAGGTCGAGAAAATGAACTTATCAGTCCAACCAAATTCAACAATTTTAGTTTTAAATAGTTCATACGAACCCTTACATTTTACTGATTGGAAAAGGGCGGTAGTGCTTTTATTCAAAGACAAGGCAAAACTTATAAACAAAAGGATTATACGACTTGTTAATTATGTAAGGATTCCATTTAGATCTGCTCTTAATTCGTACCCTAAAAGAAAATTAATCTATAAACGAGATGACTATACATGTCAGTATTGTGGATCAGTTAAAGATCTAACTATCGATCATGTAGTTCCAAAATCTAGAGGTGGTTCAAATAATTGGGACAATTTAGTAAGCTGTTGTAGAAAATGTAATTTAAAAAAAGGTGATAAATTACTTTCAGAAACTAGTATGGTTTTGAAAGTCCAACCAAAAGCACCTTTTAACAACGTATATTTGGATCTTAATACCAGTGGAGTTAGTGAATGGGACGATTACTCTCTTGTTTAAAGCCCTTGACAAACCCCACTTCACATGGTATAGTTAACCTAGCTCGCCCCATTATTGTCTCATAGTTCGGTTGGTAGAGCACGGAGCTGTTAACTCTGTTGTCCTATGTTCGAGTCCTAATGGGTCAGTTAGCTCGAATAGTTCAGAGGTAGAACACTTGATTTACATTCAAGTTGTCGGGGGTTCGATCCCCTCTTCGAGCATGTCGTATCAATCTAATGAATCATGTTAGTTATCAGATGCAAAAATTGTAATACGG